>Ga0307506_10000046_pt1 | contig 54013 bp, 14 predicted proteins | sample 25_S_MG_FD_202175 | JGI IMG/M metagenome (GOLD analysis project Ga0307506, IMG submission 202175) | Soil microbial communities from Populus trichocarpa stands in riparian zone in the Pacific Northwest, United States - 25_S | ecosystem: Environmental > Terrestrial > Soil > Riparian zone > Trees... | reverse complement strand
GTTTTGTGCAGCTCGTCGTCCTCGATCGGGACTCGGAAAAGCGCTCTAAGTTACTCTCCATAAAGACCTTACCTCGCTAGCGAGATGCCCGTTCCAAAAGAGCCGCACCCCAAGGATATGGCAGACCTTCACCACGTCATGCGCAGCAAGCCGACGCAGGCGAACCGTACACTCGCGCTGCTCTCCAAGATGTTCAACATTGCCGAGCGATGGGGCCTTCGGCCCCAAGGCTCGAATCCCTGCCGTTGGATCGACCGCTATCCCGAGAAGCGTCGGGAGCGGTTCCTTTCCTCCGCGGAGATCGCACGCCTGGGAGCCGTGCTGAACGAGGAGGAGGCCCAAGATCCCTTCATCGTCCTTGCGATCCGACTGCTCCTCTTGACGGGCTCCCGGAGAAACGAAGTGCTCACGCTCCGCTGGAGTGAGGTCGACTTCGAGCGCGGGGCTCTCCGCCTGCCCGACTCGAAGACCGGGGCCAAAGTGATCCCCCTGGGACCGCCTGCGCTCGCCTTGCTGGCCGCCGCTCCGCGCCTGGAAGGCAACCCCTACGTGATCCCGGGACGCCGCGCCGGCGGCCGCTTGGTGGGACTACAAAGGCCATGGTCGCTCATCCGCGAGAAAGCAGGCCTCGGCGACCTGCGGCTTCACGACCTTCGTCACAGCTTTGCCAGCATCGGTGCCGCGGCCGGGCTTGGCTTGCCGGTCCTCGGTGCAATCCTTGGGCATCGCCATCCAGCGACGACAGCTCGCTATGCTCACTTCGACGACGACCCGCGCAGGGCGGCAGCCGCCCGAATCTCGAATGAGATCGCCTTGGCTCTCAACAATCGTTCTGGTGGAGTGGTGTTCCCGTTTTCGAAATCTTGAACTGGTGAACTAGACTTAAGCGACTGCAGGATTGGTAGTTGCCGGAATACCGAGAAATCATGTGGCGACGTCTGTTTATCCAAGCGGCGACGCTCCTCGGCGTCCCCTTGCTCGATCATCTGATCGTCGTCCGGAGAGACGAATGGATATCGAGGCGCGACTTCATGGTTGGCAGCAACGGGCCGAGAAGCTGGAGAGAAGATTGGCGGAACCGGAGGTTGACGCAAGGTGAAGGATCGCCTCGCGTTTTCTGGAGAATCATCGATGAGCCTCACACCTCCGGTCCTCACCCCAGAGAAGGCTGCTCTGTTTCGTGCCTTGGCCGCGTCTCGCCGCGCGTCGCGCGAAGAGGGGCCGCAGTTCCTCCGACGCAGTCTATAACGAGGTCTTTTTACAGGCTGGATGCGACCCGGAGCCGAGGTGTCGATAAAGAAGGGACGGTGGGAAGAGGCGAAGACGCCCAAACTTCCATTGCCACCTCGACAGAGCGGGGCGAACTCCTGGGGGATAGCTTATAATTAGCATTGCGCAGATCTTGTCAACGAGCGATTGCTCTGTGCAGAGCTCTCTGAACGAGGGCTCACTCAAGCTTTCTCCCAGAGCCCACTCCTATCCTGGTGGAGGTACTCATGTACAAAGAATTGAAATCAACACTGAAACTAGAATCAGAAGACCTTGCGCATGGGCTTGATCGACGCCGTTTCCTAGGAGGGGTTGGTGGCCTTACCATCGGTGGGCTAAGCCTGGATAGCCTCGCCCCCAATCGACTAGCCGGGGCTCTTCCCGCCCTTGCTGCAAAGGGCCGTGCGACTGCTGGTGGAACCGCGACGGCCGGAGACCGGCGCGCCGAGGCGGCCTACAAAATCCGCGTCGACGCGGCCGAGACGGAGCGCCGGCTCGGCATCCCCGACCATCCCACCAACGGCGATGAGGACCGCTACGCGACCCATATCGGCAATTTCACGAAGACCCTGCCCCACAACGAGCTCGGAGAGGCCGACCCGGCCGCCTACAAGGCCCTGCGCGAGGCTCTCGCGACGGGAGACTTCAAGGCGATCGACGCCGTGCAGAAGGGTGGCCGGGTGGGTTATCAGGATCCGACGGGCGGCTTCGCCTTCAGCCTCTACGGCCCGGACCCGGCCGCGATCGCCGCCGTTGCGCCCCCTCCCATCGCGAGCCCCGAATACGCCACGCAGCTCGCGGAGATGTACTGGATGGCGCTGCTGCGCGACGTGCCGTTCTCCGACTACGAGACGAGCCTGCTCGTCCGCCAGGCCTGCGAGGATCTCTCGCGCCTCTCCGGCAATCCCGGTCCGCGCGACCCGAAGACTGGAAAAGTCACGCCGCAGACCCTGTTCCGGGCGCGCTATCCCGGAGCCACGGACGGCCCGGTCGTCTCCCAATTCCTGATGCGGCGGTTCCGCTACGACGGCATCCCGATCGACCCGAAGATCAGCACCAGCCAGCCGGGAGTCGACTATCTGACCTCCGTCTCGGAGTGGCTCGAGGCGCAGAACGGCTTCCCCAAGACCTCGCCGGCCCCCGAACAGCGCGATCCGACTCTGCGCTACATCCGGAACGGCCGCGATCTCGCTGCCCTGGCGGGGCAGGACCAGATCTACTCCCTGTACTTCCGCGCCCTGCTCGTCCTCGGTGGGATCCCCGGCATGAAGACCTCGGCCAGCAATCCCTACTTGCAGTGCAACCGCCAGGTGGCATTCACCTCGTTCGGCGTCGCCCATCTCGCGGAGCTCCTGGGCGGCGTCCAGGTGGCTCACCAGGCGTTCTATATCAAGTGGAACGTGCACCGCTATCTGCGGCCTGAAGCAGGCGCCGGCCTCACCCACTTCCGCAAGACCGGCCGGCGCGACTACCCGATCCACGACGACCTCCTGAAGTCGCCGGCGCTCGACCTCGTCTTCGAGGCCAACCGCAAGAAGAACCGGGACCGGCTGCAACTGGACCAGGGCTCCTACCTGCTCTCGCAAGCCGCGTCGTTCGGCTGTCCGACGCACCCCTCGTTCGTCTCCGTGCACGCGACAATCGCCGGCGCCTGCATCACCTTGCTCAAGGCCTGGTACGACGAGTCGCTCCCCTTCCCCGATCCGGTGCAGCCGAACGCGGACGGCACGGAGCTGATCCCCTACACCCCGGGCAAAGACGGGCCGCCGCTCACCATCGGCGGCGAGCTCAACAAGCTGTGCGGCAACATCACCTTCGGCCGCAACATCCTGGGGGTCCACTACCGGGCCGACAGCGAGGAGGGGAACCGGGTCGGAGAGGAGTGCATGCTGCGCGCCCTGGCCGAGCGGAAGCCCACCTTCCCCATGCCGTTCACCTCGTTCGACCTGACCCGGTTCGACGGCCGGAAGGCCGCGATCTAGAGCGGTGGGCACGATGCGACCCCGGCGCCTCGTCCTCCGCTGGAGCGCCCTCCTCTCCCTGCCCGCCGCCCTCCTCTGGGCGGCGGGCGGCGGCGAGGAGCGCCCCGCCTTCCACAATCCGCCGGCTCCTCTCACCATGGCCGAGGAGGTGATGGGGGGGCAGCAGGGACCGTTCTTTCCATCCTCCCTCCGGACCGCGGACGGCAAGCCGGCCGCGGCGAGCACGCTGCTCGAATCAGAGACCTGCGGGCGCTCCGGCTGCCACCCCGACATCGCCCGCGAGTGGAAATCCTCGATGCATGCGCTGTCCGACCTGGAGAATCCCTGGTACCGCAAGTCGTTCGAGGCGATGCAGAAAGAGGTCGGGGTCACGCCGGCGAAATGGTGCGCCGGCTGTCACAGCCCCGCCCTCCTGGCGACAGGCGGCATGGAGCGGCCGGCGGCGGAGATCGCCGGCAGCCCGGCGGGTCACGCCGGCGTGACCTGCGCCTCCTGCCATCTGGTCTCCGCGGTGGGCAGCACCATGGGACAGGCTCACTTCGAGCTCGCCGTGCCGCCCGCGGCGCTCTCGCCAGAGGAGATCCGCCGCCATCCGGAAGAGCACCGCCAAGCCTATGCCAGGCCGCTGCTCCGCGGCCCGTTGTCCGCGGCCTTCTGCTCCACCTGCCACAAGTCCCATCTGGACACGCCGGTCAACGGCTTCCGCTGGGTGCGCGAGGTCAACGACTATGACCACTGGCAGGCGAGCAGCATCTCCGGCTACGGCGCGCGCTCCTACTACCTGCCGAAGACGCCGCAGACCTGCGCCGACTGCCACATGCCGCGCGTCCGCTCGCGGGACGCCGGCAACCGGGACGGCTGGATCCACTCGCACCGCTTCCCCGGCGCCAACACCGCTCTCCCCGCGCTACGCGGCGACCGCGAGCAGCTCAAGACCGTCGAGGACTTCCTGCGCGGCGCGGTGAAGGTCGATCTTTTCGCCATGACCGAGGCCGGCACGCCGAGCTCGGAGCACCCCGCCGGCGAGGTGCTCGCTCCGCTCGACCGCATCCCGGCGACGGTGCGGCGCGGCGAGTCCCGCCGCTTCGACGTGATGGTGAGCAACCAGCGGGCCGGCCACCTCTTCCCGGGCGGCAAGCAGGACATGCACGACTGTTGGGTCGAGCTCAAGGCGGTGGACGACCGCGGCCGGGTCCTGTTCTGGAGCGGCAAGGCGGATGAAGGCTCGGCGGTCGACCCGGGGGCACACGCCTATCACTGGATCGCGGTGGACGCCGAGGGCAAGCCGATCGACCGGCGCAACATGTGGGCCGCGCGCGAGCAGCTCTATACGCGCTGGGTGATGCCCAACACCTCGGAGGTCGTGCGCTACAGGTTCGACATCCCGGCCGACGCCGGCGACACGATCACCCTCACCGCCCGCGTCAACTACCGCAAGATCGCCTGGTCCTTCACCCAGTGGGCGTTCGCCGGCGCGGCGAAAATCCCGCGGCCGCCCATCGTCGCGGTCTCCGAGAGCCGCGTCAAGCTGCGCGTCCTGCCGGCCGGCGCAGCGCTGCCCGACATGCGGAGCCCGCGCCTTGATCCGGCGGTGGACCGCCGGCGTTTCTACGACTACGCGATCGGCCTCTATCTCCAGCACGACTTCCCCGGCGCCGAAGGGGCCGCGCGCAAAGTGACCGAGCTGGATCCCGGCTCGGCCGACGGCTGGGCCAACCTCGGCCAGTCGGCGCTCACTCGGAACGACCTCAAGGCGGCCCGCGAGGCTCTGGAGAAAGCCGTGCGGATCGCTCCCGAATCCACCCGCGTGCGCTTCCTCCTCGGGCAGCTCGAGAAGGCGGCGGGGAACAGCGCGCAGGCGATCGAGCACCTGCGCAAGGTGGCCACTCTCTATCCCGAGGACCGGGTGGCATGGGCCGAGCTCGCCTCCGTCCTGGCGCAGCAGAAAGACTTCAAAGGCGCCGCCGAGGCGCTGGAGAAGATCCTCACCATCGATCCCGAGGACCGCGGCGCGCACTACAACCTGGCGCTCGCCTACAAGGAGCTGGGGGAGACGGACAAAGCGGCGCTGCACCAGAAGCTCTTCGAGCGCTTCGTCCCTCTCGGCCAGGCGACGGTGGTCGACGCCAAGTACTGGGCCGCCCACCCGCTGGAGAGCAACGAGCGGCAGATCTTCCACGAGCACGTTTCGGTCCCGCTTCCTCCGATCGCCTCTCCCCCGCGGACCGGCGTCAAGGCCGGCCGGCCAGAATCCCGGCCAGCTCCTGCTGCCACGCCCGCACCAGGCTCTCGTCCGAGGCCTGCGGAGAGTAGAGCCAGCGGCAGCCGGTGATGATTGCCGCCTCGATCTCGTCCTCGTCGACCTCGACTTCGCCGCCGACTTCGGCGGCGAGGACGAGGTCTCCCCCGCTCTCGCAGGCCGCCGCGCCGGCGCGGACGATCTCCACCCGGACGTCGAGCTTGGGCTGCCGGCGCAGCGCCTCGACGGCCTGGAGCTGCGGGATGCGGGCGACGAGATCCCGCGCGTACGTCCGGTGGCGCTCGATCCAGGCCAGCTCCTCCCGTGCTCTCGCCGCCGTCGTGCCGAGATCGATGCGCAGCGGCACGGAGGCGGCGAAGAGACCCTCGAGCCCGCGGACCTCGTCGGCCAGGGCGAGGCCGCGGTAGCCGAGATCGAAGACAGAGGTCCCCGCGAGGCGGGCGATCAGGAGCGCGAAAGCGGCGATCAGGCGGTCGGCGGCGACCGGCGCCGGCAGCTCCAGGTGGAGCGACGCCCAGGCGCCGCTCTCCGCGGTTGCGGCGCGCCGGCCCGGCAAGGTGGGCGGCTGGAGCCGCGCCAAGCGGGAGGCCCAGGCGGCTTCGTGGGGAGCCAGGGCGGCGCCGAGGCGGGTGACGCGCAGCGCCGTCTCCGCGTCGAGCTCGCCGAATCGATAGCCGCGGTGCAGCCGGTAGCGGGTGAGCAGGTCCGCCGTGGCGAGGGGGCCGCCGTCGATCGTGGCGACCTCGCGCAAGGCGACGTCGAAGCTCCCCGTCGCCACCTGGAGAGCCGTGCCCGCCAGCCCGGTGACCGTGCCCGGCGGGCTGGTCGACGGCGCGGCGAGAACCTCCAGGCGCCGCACCAGGAGGAAGCGGTCGCCGGCCGCGGTCTTGGCGCAGACCATGGGGTTCGGAGTGCCGCCGAAGTCGAGCGCCCGCACCTGCCGCGCCAGCTCCTCGGCGGGCCGCGCCCACGACAGGACGCCGCCGCCCGCCGGCCTCGCCGCGCGGCGGTGGAACGACCCCGCGCCTGTCTGGGGCCGGCGCACGAGGCGGTCCTGCTCGATCTCCGCCAGCAGTTCGCCGAACATGCGCAGGGCCGCCTCGTACCCCTTCAAGTTGAGCGTGAACGCGGTTTCGTCCGGCGCGACCGCGAAGCGCTCCTGCTGGAGGATGTCACCGCGGTCCACCCGCTCGTCCATGACGTGCCAGGTGATCCCGTGCTCCGTCTCCCCCGCCCACAGCGCCCACGCCGCCGCATGCGTGCCGCCGTACATCGGCAGGGGGGAGTCGTGATAGTTGATCGCCAGCCGGCGCGCCAGGCCCAGGACGCCGCCGGGCAGCACCCAGGGGTTGACGATGCTGAACAGGTAGTCGAACGGCGTCGCGGCCAGGGCAGAGACATAGTCGCCGCCGGCGGCGAGAAAGGGCACGCCCTGTTTGGCGGCCCAGCGCTCCAGGCGGGCGTCCTGCGAGATCACCGCGGCGAGCCGGTGGCCGCGGCGCAGCAGCAGCTCCCCGCACTGCACGGGCAGCGCTCCGACGCCGATCAGGACGCAATCGAAGCCCATGGTGGATCCGGGGCCCCTCTCCTCAGGCACCCGCCGCTGCCGGAGCGCCCGGACCGACCGCGTCAGGGATCTCGGTTTCGAGGCGGCGCAGGGGTGGATAGAAAAAACCCCAGGTCGTCGAGACCATGAGCAGCAGCCCCATGGTGAGGAAGAGGAGGCCGATGCCGCGTCCGCGCCCGACGCCGAGCAGCGGTCCGAGGGTCGCCGCCAGCGCTCCGCCGCGGCTCATCAGCGGCTCGAAGTAGCGGTCGGCGAGCGGGCCGGCGAGCAGGTAGGCGATCGGGGTGGTGGACTGCGCCAGCATGCGGCGCACGGCGAAGACGCGGCCCTGGAGATCCGGCGGCACCTTGCTCTGCCAGATCGCCTGCGAGCAGCCGTTGACCACGGAGGCTCCGGCCAGGAAGAGGAACATGCCGGCGCAGATGGCGGGCAGGGACGGCGCGATGCCGGCGGCCACCAGGCCGAGGCCGAGCACGGGGGTCAAGGCGAGGATGCCCAGCACCCGCCGGCGCGGGCCGCCCCAGGCGCTCATCATCAGGCTCCCCACGACCAGGCCGCTGCTGGCGGCGGCCAGCGCGCCCCCCAGGGAGGCCGCCGAGCTGAACGACAGCACCAGCGGAGTCACCAGGACGAAGGCCAGCCCGACCAGCAGGTTCATCACCGCGAACAGCCAGAGGAGCCCCTTGAGGCCCGGCCGCTCCGCGATGAACAGCCAGCCGTCCGCCACCTGCTTCCAGAGCGATTTCCGCACGTTCACGGTGACCGGGTCGGGGATATGCGCGAAGGCCAGGGTGGCGAGGGCGACGACGAACGACGCGAGGTCGACCACCAGCACGCCCCAGATGTGGATGAGCGTCACCAGGACGCCGGCCAGGAACGGCGACAGGACCTGCGCCGTGGCGGTGCCGAGCTGGCGCAGGCCGTCCGCCCGCGCGAACTGTTCCTTGGGGATCTGCATGGTGATGGCGGCCGAGTAGGCGAGCCATTGGAAAACACCGGACGTCGACTGGAGGGCGACGCCCAGGTAGATGTGCCAGATGCGCAGCGAGCCAGTGGCCATGAGCACCGCCAGCACGGCGGTGACCAGCGCGGAGACCGAGTCCGAGAGCAGCATCACGCGCCGGCGGTTCCAGCGGTCGACGAAGGCGCCGGCGAACGGCGCGAGGACGACGCCGGGCAGCGAGGTCATGACGAAGATGAGGGTGAAGCGGGTCACCGAATGCGTCTCCTGGTAGACCCAGTAGCCGAGGGCGAACCCGGTGAGGCCCGAGCCGATGACGGAGACGAGCTGCCCGCTCCAGATCAGGAGGAAGTTGCGCATTTCTTCACCCTTCCTCGGCCAGCAGGCCGGCGAGCGCTTCCACCGAGGGCGCCGAGAAGACCGCGGTGAGAGGCAGGTCGCGGCCGAGACGGCTGCGCACCGCCGAGATGATGCGCACCGCGATCAGCGAGTCGCCGCCCCTCTCGAAGAAATCGTCCGCGATGCCGACCGGCTGGCCGAGAGCCTCCGCCCAGATCTCGGCGAGGAGTCTCTCCAGGTCGTTGCGGGGAGCGAGCGGCGCCGCCGTCTCGCCCTGCGCGTCCGCCGTCGGCAGAGCCTGGCGGTCGATCTTGCCGTTCGGGGAGAGCGGCAGGGCGGCGAGGTGGAGGATGACAGGCGGCACCATGTACTCCGGCAGCTTGGCCGCCAGGAAGGCGCGCAGATCGTCGGCCGATGGCGCCGTCGGCTCCGCCGCGGCCACCACATAGGCGATCAGCCGGCGGCCGCCGTGCCGGTCCTCGGGCGCCGCCACCACCGCCGCGCGCACGCCCGGATGCTGCGCCAGGGCCGTCTCTATCTCCCCCAGCTCGATGCGGTAGCCCTGGACCTTGACCTGAAAGTCGTCCCGGCCGAGGAACTCGATATCGCCGCCCGGCAGGGCGCGCCCCAGGTCGCCGGTGCGGTAGAGGCGCTCTCCGGTCCGCGGATGGAGAGGGAAGCGCTCGCGCGTCCGCGCCTCGTCGCCCCAGTACCCCTGGGCCAGCCCGGTGCCGCCGATGTACAGCTCGCCCACCACCCAGTCGGGACAGGGCTCCAGCGCCTCGCCGAGCACATGGAAGCGTTGGTTCGCCATCGGCCGGCCGTAGGGGATGCTCGGCCAGGCCGGATCGACCTCTCCGATCTCGTAGAGGATCGACCAGATCGACGCCTCCGTGGCGCCGCCCAGGCTCACCACCCGGATTTCCCCCGGCGCCAGCGCCCGGATGCGCTCCGGCAGGCGCACCGGAATCCAGTCGCCGCTCAGCAGCACCAAGCGCAGCGAGGCGGGCAGCCGCCCGCCCTGCCCTTCCAGGAAGTCGACCAGCATGGACAGCAGCGCCGGCACCGAATTCCAGATCGTCACCCGCTCGCGCTCGACCAGTTCCAGCCAGCGCGCCGGCTCGCGCAGGGCCGCCGGCTCGGGGATCACCACCGCCCCTCCCGCCGCCAGCAGGCCGAAGATGTCGTACACCGACAGATCGAAGCTGAGCGCCGAGAGGCCGAGAGCGCGGTCCGCGGGTCCAATGCCGAAGCGCCGGTTGACGTCGGCGATCGTGTTGCAGGCACCCCGGTGATCGATCATCACGCCCTTGGGCTGACCGGTGGATCCCGAGGTGTAGATGACGTAGGCGAGATCGTCCGGCCGCCGGACCGGCGGCGGCTCGCCCGTATCGCCGAGATCAGCGCCGAGATCACCCGGCTCATCGCGGTCGACGCACAGGCGGGCGACGCCCGGCGGCCACTCCAGCTCGCCGTCCCAGCGTGAACGGGTCAGCACCTGCTCGACGGCGCCGTTGGCGAGCAGATACCAGAGCCGCTCGCGCGGCAGGCCGGGATCGATCGGCAGATAGGCGGCGCCGGAGAGGAGAATGGCGCAGGCTCCCACCACCTGCTCCCACCCCTTCTCCATCACCACCGCCACCAGCCCGCCGGGCCGGGCGCCCTGCGCGCGGAGCCGGCCGGCGAGCGCCGCGGAGCGCTGCCGCAGCTCCGCGAAGGTGAGGGTGCGGCCGGCCGCCACCACGGCCACGGCTTCCGGAGTGCGCCGCGCGTGCGCCAGCAGGCCGTCCTGCAACAGGGCGGCCGGGATCTCCGCCGCCGTGGCGTTGACCGCCGCGCGCAAAGCGACCTGCGGCGGCGGCGCCAAGCGCTGCTCCTCGCTCGTCCAGGCGCCGTCTTCCTCGGCGAGGCGGTGCAGCAGGCGCACGTAGGCGGCGAACATGTGGTCCACCAAGCCGGCCGGGAACAGCTCCTCGACGACGTCCCAGTTGAAGGTCAGCGCCCCCTGCGTCTCGCCGACCTGATGGTCGATCCACACCTGCGGCGTCTGCAAGCCGCTCGACACCTGCTGCGGCCGCGCCTCGCGGGCCCGCCGGCCGCGGAGGTGGAGGATGCTGGTGAAGGCGACCGGCATGGCGGCCCGCGGCCCGGCCCCGTGGAGCTGGTTCCACTGCCGCAGGACGCGCACGCCGCTGACGATGCTGTGCTCGAGGTCGGCCCAGATCCGCCGCTGGATCCCGAGCGCGGCCTCCTCGTAGGTGCGGGCGGTGCGCAGATCGACCTCCAGGAGGCTGGTCGAGCTGAAGTTGGCGATCAGGTCGCGCACCTGCGGATGGAGAGGGAGGCGGTTGTAGTAGAGCAGGTTGAGAGTGAACGAGCGGCTCTTGCTCCACGCCGCCAGCACCTCGGCGTAGACGGCGGCGAGGGCCGCCGTCGGGCTGACTCCCGCCCGCGTCGCGCGCACCCGAAAGCGGTTCCACAGCTCCGGCGCCAGGCGCCCGCTGCGGCGCACCATGCGCGACACGGGCACCGAGCGCGGCGAGCGGGCGAGCGGCAGGTCGGGCGCCGGCGGCAAGGCCGGCAGGCGCTCCTGCCAGTAGCTCCAGGCGCGCCGGTAGAGCTCGCTCTCCTCGAGGCCGGCGAGAGCCAGGGCGTAGTCGCGGAACGACAGCTCGAGCACCGGCATCTCGGCGTCCGGATCGCGGTAGAACTCGTTCAGATCGACGTTGAGCAGGCTCGTGCTGTAGGCGTCGCAGATCACCAGGCTCATGCTGAGGTGGAGACGGGTGGTGCGCTCGTCGAGGAGGGAGGCGCGGATCTCGACCAGGGGCCAGCGGTCGAGCGGCGGGCCCTGCCGGGACATGCGCTCGCGGGTCTCCAGCAGGAGGGTCTCCCGGCGCTCCGGAGTCTCGCCGCGCAGGTCCTGCACTTCGATCACGAAGTCCGGGACGCTCTCCAGGATCTGGAACTGCCCGTCGGACCGGATGAAGGCGCGCAGCATGTCGTGGCGGGCGATCAGGCGGCGCCAGGCGAGCTCGTAGCGGGCGAGGTCGACCCCGGCGAGATCGACCTCGCGGAAGCCGTAAGCCCGGTTGCCGAGCTCGAAGGCGCCGCTGCCGCCCATCCAGTAGGCCTGCTGCAGGTCGGTGAGGGGGAACGGCTCACCGCGGCGCTGCGGGTCGGGAACGATTTGCGGCAGCACCGGCGCCGCTTCATGGGCGTTGGCGAGGACCTCGGCCATCCCCGCCACGGTGGGGTTCTCGAACAGGCTGCGCAGCGGCAGGTCGACGCCGGTCATCTGGCGCAGGCGCGCCACCAGATCGAGCGCCAGCAGCGAGTAGCCGCCGAGCTCGAAGAAGTTGTCGTGGATGCCGACCCGCTCCATGCCGAGCGCCTGCGCCCAGAGGCCGGCGAGCAGCTCTTCGGCCAGGTTGCGCGCCCGCTCGTCCGCCGCCGTGGACGCCGCGCCGTGCCGCGGCGCCGGCAGCGCTTGGCGGTCCACCTTGCCGTTGGCGGTCAGCGGCAGCGCCGGCAACGTCTCCCAGGCGGCGGGCAGCATGTACTCCGGCAGCGTCCGGCGCAGCGCCGCGGCGAGGTCGGCGGCGGGCGCCGGTGTCTCGTCCGCGGGCACCACGTACGCCACCAGGCCCGTCCCGCCGGGCAGATCGGCGCGCACCGTCACCACCGCCTCGCGCACGCCGGGGCAGGCCGCCAGCGCCGCCTCGATCTCGCCGAGCTCGATGCGGAAGCCACGCACCTTGACCTGGTTGTCGAGGCGGCCGAGGAAGTCGAGGCGGCCGTCGGCGAGGCGCCGCACGCGGTCGCCGGTGCGGTAGAGCCGCGCCCCCGCCACCCCGCTCCAGGGATCGGGCACGAAGGCCTGCGCGGTCCGCTCCGGCGCGCGCAGGTAGCCGCGGCCGACGCCGTCGCCGCCGACGAACAGCTCGCCGGCGACGCCGATCGGCAGCGGGCCGTGCGCCAGCGGATCGAGCACGTCGAGGCGGGTGTTGCGCACCGGGCGGCCGATCGGCACCCGCGCCGCGCCGGCGGCCGGCGGCCGGTGGAGCGGCTCGTGGGTGACGTCGTCCGAGCACTCCGTCGGGCCGTAAGCGTTGACCATCGGCACTCCGGGGACCTCGGCGAGCCAGCGCGCGCAGAGGTCCGGCGGCAGGGCCTCGCCGGTGGGGACGAACCAGCGCAGCGTCTTCAGGGTCAGCATCCCCGGTCCGCCGCGGCGCCCGATCTCGTCGAGCATCGGCCGCAGCAGCGACGGCACCGTCTCGAGGACCGTGATGCCCTCCGCCGCCACCAGGTCCAGCAGCGGCGCCGGGTCGTGCGCCGCCGCGTCCGGGACGATGCACACCCGCCCCCCGACCAGCAGGGGGGCCAGAAACTGCCAGATCGAGATGTCGAAGCACTGCGAGGCGGTCTGGGCGACGCGGTCCGCCGCCGTCAGGCCGAGCTCGCCGATCTTGGCGGCCAGGTGGTTGAGCAGGCCGCGGTGCGCGATCATCGCCCCCTTGGGCACACCGGTCGAGCCCGAGGTGAAGATGGTGTAGGCGAGATGGTCTAGTGACGGCGTCCGCCGCGGCGCGGCGACGGCGCCTGGGCCGGAGAGAAGCGCCGCGATGTCCAGCACCTCGGGCCGCCGTCCCGGGAGGAGATCGAGCGCCGTGGCAAGCAGCGGCAGGTGCTCCGCCGCGGCGAGGACCAGCGGTGCGCCGCTCGACGTGAGCACCTGCGCCTGCCGGGCCGCGGGGTGCTGCGGGTCGAGCGGGAGATAGACGGCGCCCGCCTTGAGGATGCCGAGCAGGGAGGCGAGCAGCTCGGGAGAGCGCTCCATCAGCACCGCCATATGCTCCTGCCCGGCCGGCAGCCGCGTCAGGAGGGCATCGGCGACCTGGTCGGACCAGCGGTCGAGGTCCGCGTAGCTCAGCGAGCGCCCCGCGCAGGTCACCGCGACCTTCTCAGCACTGTCTGAGGCACTGTCTGAAATCAGATCAAGCAGCGAGGGCCCGTCCGCCGCCGCCGTGTCGTTCCATTCCACCAGGAGCTGCTGCCGCTCCCCCGCGGTGAGCCAGGAGAGCGCCGAGAGCCGCTGCTCCGGATCGGCGACGGCGGCGCTGAGCAGGGCGGTGAAGTGCGCCGCGAGGCGTGCGATGGTCGTCCGGTCGAAGAGGTCGGTGTTGTGCTCGAAGCTGGCCACCAAGCCGCCGCCGTCCTCCTCCAGAAGCGCCAGGCTGAAGTCGAACTTGGTCTCGGGGCGGACGAGCTGCTGGACCGCGAAGACGAGCCCGCCGCCTTCCTGTCGGAAGCGCGGCACGTTCTGCACGGCGAAGAGGATCTGGAAGAGCGGCGGACGGCTCGCGTCGCGCACCGGCTGCAGCTCGGTGACCAGCTTCTCGAAGGGCAGGGCCTGGTGGGCGAAGGCCTCGAGAGAGGTGCGGCGCACGCGCGCCAGCAGCTCGCGGAAGGTGGGGTCGCCGCCGAGATCGTTGCGCAGCACGAGGGTGTTGACGAAGAAGCCGATCAGCGGCTCGATCTCCCGCCGCACCCGGCCGGCGACGGGCGTGCCGACGGTGACGTCGGTCTGCCCGGAAGTGCGGGAGAGCACGGTGTCGAAGACGGCGAGAAGGATCATGAACGGGGTCGCTCCCGCACGGCGGTCGAAGCGGCGGACGGCGCCGGCGAGGCCGCCGGGCAGGCGGTGAGTCTGGAGGGCGCCGCGGAAGGACTGCCGGGCCAGCCGCGGGCGGTCGGTCGGCAGCTCCAGCGTGGCGAGCCCGGCGAGCCGCTGCCGCCACGCGGCGAGCTGGCGCTCCAGGGCTTCTCCTTGCAGCCACTGGCGCTGCCAGACGGAGTAGTCGGCGTACTGCACCGGCAGCTCCGGCAGCGGCGAGGGAGCGCCCGCGGCGAAGGCCGTGTAGAGGGCCGACAGCTCCTCGAAGAGGAGGGTCAGCGACCAGCCGTCGGTGATGATGTGGTGCAGGCTGAGGACGAGGAGAGAGCTCTCCGCGCCGAGCCGCAGCCAAGCGCTGCGCAGCAGCGGCCCGCGAGGGAGATCGAACGTCCGCCCCGCCTCCCGGCGGGCGAGGCGCATCGCCTCCTCCTCGCGGCGCGCGGCGGGGAGGCCGCCGAGATCGACCCGCGGCAGGGGGAAGGGCGCCGGAGGGAGGACGAGCTGGTAGGCGTTGCGCGGCCCGCGCTCGGGAAAGATGGTGCGCAGCGAGCCGTGGCGGCGCACGATCTCCTCCAGGCTGCGGGCGAGGAGCCGCGGCTCGATCGCCCCCTCGAAACGCACCAGGAACGGCAGGTTGTAGGCGGTGTTCCCCGGGTCCCAGTGATCGAGGAACCAGAGCCTCTCCTGGCCGAAGGAGAGCGGCGCCTCGGCGCCGCGCGCGACCGCCAGGCCCGACGCGATCGGGGGCGCGGCGGGGCCGTGACCCTGGCGCAGCCGCTCCTCGACCGCGGCGGCGAGCGCCTCGACCGTCGGTGAGTCGAAGAGGACCGCGAGCGGGATCTCGACTTGCAGGATCTCCTCCAGGCGGACCAGGAGCTGGGTGGCGAGAAGCGAGTGGCCGCCCAGAGCGAAGAATTCGTCGCGCGGACCGACACGCTCGAGGCCCAGCACGTCGGCCCAGAGACTTGCCACGAGCTCCTCGATCGGGCCGGCGAAAGGAGCGGCGCCCGCCGCCTCGCCAGCCGCCGGTGGGGAGGGCAGCGCCTTGCGGTCCAGCTTGCCGTTGGGGGTGAGCGGCAGCTCGGCGAGAAAGACGAACGCGGCGGGGACCATGGCGCGCGGCAGCGCCTTGAGCAGAAAGGCCCGCAGCTCCGCCGCCGCGGGAGCCGCCGCCGGCACCACATAGGCCACCAGCCGCGGCTCGCCGGGCGGCTCGTCGCGCAGGAGCAGCACGGCGCGGCGCACACCCGGATGCGCCTCGAGAGCGGTCTCGATCTCGCCCAGCTCCACGCGGACGCCGCGGATCTTCACCAAGTGATCGACGCGGCCGAGGAACTGGAAATTGCCGTCCGCCAGCACGCGGGCGAGGTCGCCGGTCTTGTAGACGCGGTCGTCGGGGTCCTTGCTGAACGGGTTGGGCACGAAGGCCCGCGCGGTGAGATCGGGGTCTGCGAAGTAGCCCAGCGTCAGATAGGGGCTGCGCAGGTGGATCTCGCCGGTGCCGCCGCGCGGGCAGACGTTGCCGTGCTCGTCGAGCAGCACCGCCCGCGTCCCCGGCATCGGCTTGCCGATCGGGATGAACCCGAGGTCGAGGTCGGAGCGCCGGACCGGATGGAAGAGCTTCACCATCGTGGTCTCCGTCGAGCCGTAGAGATTGACCAGCTGCACGCGTTCGCCGAAGAGGTCCATCCAGCGCTTGACCGTGGCGACGGGCAGCACCTCGCCGGCCATCAGGATGTAGCGCAGGGCGCGGAAGCTGTCGGGCGCCGGGTCCGCCGCGAGGAGGCTCGCGAAGAGGGAGGGCACGCAGTGGATCAGCTCGATCCCCCGGCCGTCGATCCAGGCGGCGAGGCGGCGCGGATCGAGCGCTCCGGCGGCGGCTTCCGGCAGGCACACGGTGCCGCCGGAGCAGAGCGGCACCAGGACATCGCGCAGGAAAGCGTCGAAGGTAGGGAGGATGAGCTGGCTGACGCGGCAGCCGGGGGCGATGCCGAGCGTTTCGATCTCCCAGCGGATGAAGTGCGACACCCCCTTGAGATGGCCGACGATCCCCTTCGGCGCCCCGGTCGATCCGGAGGTGAAGTAGATGTAGCGCGGGTCCTCGAAACGCACCTCGACGCCGAGCGGCTCGGCGCTGTGCTCGAAGAAACCGGCGGCGCGCGGCGGCACCAGGCCGATACAGGCCAGCGGAGAGGCGCCGCGGACGAGGCGCTCGGCGTCGGGCGTGTCGACCAGCGCGCAGGCCGGCTCCACCGTCTCCAGGATGCGGCGCAGCCGGTCCGCCGGGTCGTCGGGGGGGAGCGGCACGAACAGGCCGCCGGTGCGGAAGACGGCGAGGAGCGCCACGATGACGCTCACGCGGTCGGCGAGCAGCACCGCGACCCGGCTCCCCTCCCCCACTCCGGAAGCCGCCAGCCAGCGCGCCAGGCGGTGCGCGGCGGCGGCGAGATCGGCATAGGTCAGCGGCGCGGCGCCGTCGTCGATCGCCGGCCGCTCCGGGAAGCGCGCGCAGGCATCTGCCAGGAGGTCGAGCACACTCTCGCCGCGCGGAGCGCCCGCTGCCGGCGAGGCGAGCCGGGAAGGGTCCAGTCCAGTCTCTTTCTGCACGGGCTCATTCATGCCACATCCTCCTCGTCGGCAAAGGGATCGCGGCCGGGCTGGTCCCAGCCACCTGCCCGGCGGGCTTCCAGGGGGAGCTGGGACAGCCGCGTCTCGGGAGCCGCCGCCGCGCCGCGCAACAGGTTTTCGAGGCCGGCGAGCAGAGCGTCCAGGGTCGCCGGCTCGAACAGCTCGGCGTTGTACAGCCAGGCGCCGCCCAGGCCCTCCGGGCGCCGGCCCACCACTAGGCTGAGGTCGAACTTCACGGCGTCGTTGTCCAGCCCCTGGACCTCCAGGCGCAGACCGGGGAGCCGGTGCAGCGGCAGCGGCGCGCCCTGCACCAGGAGCTGGGCCTGGAAGAGCGGCGCACGGCTGCCGTAGCGCTGCGGGCTCAGCTCCTCGACCAGCTTCTCGATCGGCAGGTCCTGGTGGACGAACGCCTCCAGAGCGGTCTCGCGCACCCGCCGCAGCAGCTCGCGGAACGCGGGATCGCCGGAGAGGTCGACGCGCAGCGGCAGAGAATTGAAGAAAACCCCGATCAGACCCTCGGTCTCCAGCCGGGTGCGGCCGGCGACCGGCGCCCCCACCACCAGGTCTTTCTGTCCGGTATAGCGATAGAGGAGCGCGGCGAATCCGGCGAGCAGCGTCATGAACAGCGTGGCGCTCTCGCGCCGGCTGAGCGCGTCGAGCGCCGGCGCCAGGTCGGCGGCGAGGAGGAACGGGCGCTCGACGCCCGGCGCCGTGCGCCCCGGCTGCCGCCGCCGGTCCGCGGGGAGCTGCGTCTCGGCGGGCATGCCGGCGAGCTTGCGCCGCCAGTAGGCGAGCAGGCCCTCCAGCCTCTCGCCGGTCAGCACCCGGCGCTGCCAGGCGGCGAAGTCGGCCATCTGGAGCGGCAGCTCAGGGAGCGGCGAGGGCCGGTGCTGTGAGAACGCCTCGTAGAGGAGACCGAGCTCGCGCAGGAACAGGCCGATCGACCATTCGTCGGCCGCCGCGTGGTGGAAGGTAAAGAGCAGGCGGTGCTCCTCGGCGCCCAGGCGCACCAGGAGCGTGCGCAGGAGAGGCCCGCGCGCCAGATCGAACGGCCGGCCGACCTCCGCGGCGCCGAGCCGGTCCGCCTCCTCCGCCAGCGCTGCGAGACCGGCGAGGCCGCTCAGGTCGGCGAGCGGCAGCGACCATGGCCCGGCCGGCAGGACCACCTGCGCCGGCTCCCCGTCCACCGCTGCGAACCGCGTGCGCAACGCCTCGTGCCGGCGCACGATCTCGGTCAGCACCGCGCGCAGGACCGCCACGTCGAGCGGCCCGGAGAGGCGGGCCGACTGCGCGATGTTGAAGGCCGCCGAGCCGGCGGTCATGCGGTCGAGCAGCCAGAAGCGCTGCTGGGCGAACGACAGCGGCAGGGCGCCCGTCCGCGACACCGCCGCGAGAGGCGGCAGCGGCGCGCCGCCGCCGCGCAACAGCTCTCCGATGTGCGCCGCCAGGCCGGCCGCGGTCGGCCGCTCGAAGAGGGCGCGCACCGGCAGGTCGATACCGAGAGCGCCGCGCAGCCGGGAGGCCACCTGGGTCGCCGACAGCGAGTGCCCCCCGAGGTCGAAGAAGCTGTCGTGCGCCCCGACCTCCGCCCGCCCCAGGACCTCACCCCAGGCCGCCGTCACGATCTCGAGGATCGACGCCGGCCCCTCCGCGGGGCTGGCGGAGGATTCGGCCCCAGCACCCACAGTAGCCTGCGGATCGAGACCGGGCCGGGGCAGGGCGCGGCGGTCGACCTTGCCGTTCGGGGTCAGCGGCAGAGCCGGCAGGGCGTCGAAGAAGGCGGGCACCATCGACTCCGGCAGGGCTCGGCGCAGGAAGCCGCGTAGCTCGGCCGCCGCCAGCGCCGGCTGCCCTGCGGCGTAAACCGGCTGCCCTGCGGCGTGGACGAGATAGGCGGCCAGCCCGGGACCGCCCGGCAGGTCCCGGCGCAGCGCCACCACCGCTTGGCGCACCGCCGGGTGGCGCTCCAGCACCGCCTCGATCTCTCCCAGCTCGATGCGGACGCCGCGCACCTTGACCTGGTGGTCGATCCGGCCGAGGATCTCCAGAGTCCCGTGCGGCCGGAAGCGGGCGAGGTCGCCGGTGCGATAGAGCCGGCTCCCCGGCGCGCCGGCGAACGGATCCGGGAGGAAACGCTCCGCCGTCCGCGCCGGCTGACCGCGGTAGCCGCGCGCCAGGCCGGCGCCGCCGATCGCCAGCTCGCCCGGCACCCCCACCGGCAGCGGATCGCCCTGAGGGTCGAGCAGATAGATCGCCGTGTTGGCGATCGGCGTGCCGACCGCGACGGCGCAGCCCGGCCGCACGCGTGCCGCCGCCGACCAGACCGTCGTCTCGGTCGGCCCGTAGAGGTTCCACACCGAAGCCGAGCGCGCGGTCAGCTCGGTGGCCAGCAGGTCCGGCAGCGCCTCGCCGCCACAGAGCACGCGCAGCGCCGGCTCGCCCTGCCAGCCCGCCGCGATCAGCAGCCGCCAAGTCGCCGGCGTCGCCTGCATCACCGTCGCCCGGGAGGAGCACAGCCGCGCGAGCAGACGTTCGCCGTCCGCCGCGTCGGCGCGGGAGGCCAGCTCCAGCCGCGCGCCGGTGAGGAGCGGCAGGAAGAGCTCCAGGCCGGCGATGTCGAACGACAGCGAGGTCACGGCGAGCAGCGCCTCCCCCGCCGCCAGGCCGGGCCGCCGCGCCATCGAGGCGAGGAAGTTGGCCAGCGCGGCGTGGGAGACCTCCACGCCTTTGGGACGTCCCGTCGAGCCGGATGTGTAGATCACGTAGGCCAGGCTCCCGGGCAGAGTTGAGAGGGCTTCGAAGCCCGGACGGGCAGCCTCTTCGCCGGGCTCGTCCAGACGCAGGATGCGGCCGGCGCGCGGCAGGAGCGCCGCAGGCGTCGTGGCGTCCGCGACCAGCACCCGCACCCCGGCATCCTCCAGCATCAGGGCCAGCCGTTCCTCCGGATAGGCGGGGTCCATCGGCACGTAGGCGCCGCCCACCTTCCAGACGGCGAGGAGCGCCGCCACCAGGGCGGGCGAGCGCTCGACGCAGATCCCCACCGGCGACTCCGCCCCCGCGCCGAGGAGAGCCAGGCGCCGGGCCAGCCCGCAGGCCAGCTCCTCGAGAGCGCTGCAGGTCAGCCGCCCCCCCTCCCAGGCCAGCGCCACGGCCTCGGGCGTCCGCACCGCGCGGCGCGCGAACAGCTCGTGGACGCACAGGCCTTCTTGTGCGGGCTCCTCTGTGTCCGACCACTCGACGATGGTCTGGTGCCGCTCCTCTTCGGCGAGCAGCGGCAGGTCGAGCAGGGGCCGCTCAGGGTCCGCCATGGCCCCGGCGAGCAGGGTCTGAAAGCACCGTCCGAAGCGGTCGACCGTGGTGGCCGCGAACAGATCGGTGGCGTATTCGAGCCACCCGCGCAGGCCGTCGCCCGCTACGGCGAGGTGGAGCATCAGATCGACCTTGGCCGATCCGGAGTCGATCTTCAGGGGCGCGACGGTAAGCCCCGGGAGCTCCAGCGGACGCATGGGGGCGGTCTGCAACGAGAGCATCACCTGGAACAACGGAGTGTGGCTCATATCGCGCTGCGGCCGGATCTCCTCGACCAGCTTCTCGAACGGGAGGTCCTGGTTCTCGAAGGCCCCCAGCGCGATGGCCTGGGCGCGGCGCAGCAGGTCCCGGAAGTCCGGATTGCCGCTGAGGTCGCCGCGCAGGACCAGGTTGTTGATGAAGCAGCCGATCAGGTTTTCGACCTCCCGCCGGCCGCGGCCGGCCACCGGCGTGCCGATCACCACGTCTTCCTGGCCGGTGAAACGGCTGAGGAGAGCCTGGAACGCAGCGAGGAGGACCGCGAACAGGGTCACCCCCTCCTGCCGGCCGAGCGCGCGGGCGGCGCGGCTCAGCGTGGCGCCGAGGCCGAACGGCCGCCAGGTGCCGCGGTAGGTGAGCGCCGCCGGGCGCGGACGGTCGGCCGGCAGCTCCAGCAACGGCGACGCGCCGCGCAGGCGCTCTTTCCAATAGTCCACCTGGGCTTCCAACACCTTGCCCTGGAGCCACTCGCGCTGCCAGAGGGCGAAGTCGGCGTACTGGAGCGACAGCTCCGGCAACGGCGCCGGGCCGCCGTCGCGGAAGGCGGCATAGAGAGTCCCCATCTCGCGGAAGAGGAGGCCGGCCGACCAGGCGTCGAACACGATGTGATGGACGGTGAGCAGGAGCACGTGCTCGGCGGGGCGCAGGCGCAGGACCAGCGGGCGGAGCAGCGGCCCGCGCGCCAGATCGAAAGGGCGCCGCACCTCGCGCGCGCTCAGGAGGCGCAGCTCGGCAGCGCCGCGGGCCGCCGGCAGGGCGCTCAGGTCGATGGTGGCCGGCGCCAGGTCCACCTCGGGAAGGACCACCGCGCACGGCCGGCCGTCGACCGCCGCGAAGCTCGTGCGCAGGATCTCGTGGCGGCGGGCGATCCCGGCGAGCGCCCGCGCCAGCACGGCGATCTCGAGCCGGCCCGCGAGCTGAAAGGCGAAGTTGTTGTTGTAGAAAGGGTTGCCCGGCGCGAGCTGGTCGAGGAACCAGATGCGCTCCTGGGTGAACGAGAGGGGCACCGGGCGCCCATCGCGCAGGCGCGGCAGGATGGGCATGCGGGCGGTGGAGATCCCTTCCTGCCGCATCAGCAGCGCGAGCAGCTCGCGCTTCTTCGGGTCGAGGTGGGCGACCGCTTGGCGGAGGTCGCTCATGCCAGGTCCTCAAGGAACGCCTCGACCGCCTGCGCCGCCTCCCGGCTGCGCGCTTGGCCGGAGGTGAGGGCGCGCAGCTGATCGAGATGCTCCAGCCCCTCCAGCACGGCCTCCGCCGCGACGCCGAAATCGATCAGGCAGGCGATCTCATCGACTCCTGTCTGCTCCAGGTCCCAGATCAGCGGCTGGCAACCCTCCGGCGTGCCCATCAGCGCCGCGGTCCGGTAGTAGCGCTCGAAGGTGCGGTCGAGCAGCTCCTCCAGGATCTCCGGGGTGATGGTGTGCGCGTCGATGACCTTGCCGCCGCTGATCACGCCGCCGCCCAGCGCCGACATCTGCTCCAGGCTCACGGCGGAGCGGATGTATTCGCGGAACGGGGTGCGCACGGTGGCCCGGACCTGCTCCGCGTCGGTGCCGAGGAAGGTGTGCAGCATGAGCGAGACGATGCCGGTCTCCGCAGCGAAGCCGGCCGCCGCCCGCGCCTCGCGGTAACGCCCGATCTTGCCCGCCAGCTCCGGCAGGTCCTGGCCGATCAGGTGGGTGAGGAGATTGGCGCCGATGCGGCCGGCACTGACGAAGGTGTCAACGTGGCCGGAGGAGGTGACCCAGACCGGCAGCTCCAGCTGCACCGGCGGCGGGAAGAGGGCGACCCCGGCCTCCCGCTCCCCCCGCCACAGCGCCCGCACCGCCTCGATCTGCTCGTACATGACCGCTTGGCGGCGGGCGTAGCGCTCGGGATAGAAGGGCTGGAAGTCGTTGATGTTCCAGCCGGCGCCGAAGGAGATCCCCACCCGCCCGTGCGACAGGTTGTCGACCACGGACCACTCCTCGGCGATGCGCACGGAGTTGTGGAGGGGAGAGATGAGGCTGCCGGCGCGCAGCTCGAGGCGCTCGGTGACCAGGGCGAGGGCCGCGCTGGTCACCGCGGGGTTGGGGAAGAGGCCGCCGAAAGGGTGGAAATGGCGCTCCGGCGTCCAGATGCAGCGGAAGCCGAGGCGGTCGGCGCGCCGCGCCGCCTCGATCAGCAGGCGGTAGCGGTCCCCCGCGGCGGCCTGCGCGGAGCTCGAGAAGAACATGATGCCGAAGTCCATGGCTCTCTTCACGCCTCTCCCGCCGAGCGCTTCTCGGCGAGCAAGGCCTCGAGCTGCTCCGGCAGGAGCTGGTCTAGCTGTTCCAGGAGCTGCGCCAGCCGCGCCTCTTCGTCGTCCGCGCCGGGCGCCGGCTGGACGCGCCGGACGGCATCCGCCAGCCCGGCGAGCGTCGGGTGGTCGTAGAGCGCGCGCAAGGGAAGCTCGACCTGCATCTCCTCGCGCACGCGGGCGATCACCTGGGTGGCGAGGAGGGAGTCGCCGCCGAGCTGGTGAAAGTTGTCGTGCAGGCCGACATGCGGCCGCTCGAGGACGGCGCGCCAGATCGCCGCCAGGCTCTCCTCGACGGCGCCGAGCGGCTCGCCGCCGGAGCCGGCGGCCGGATCGGGCGCCGCCTCCGGAGGCGGCAGGGCGCGGCGGTCGACCTTGCCGTTGCCGGACAGCGGGAGGGCCGGCAGGAAGACGAAGACCGGCGGCACCATGTACGCGGGGAGCTTGGCGGTGAGAAAGCCGCGCAGCTCCTCGGCGCCCGGCGCGCTCCCCTCCTCGGCCACGACGTAGCCGACCAGCCGCCGCCCCTCGGGGGCCGAGACCACCGCGGCGCGCACTCCGGGATGCTGCGCCAGCGCCGCCTCGATCTCGCCCAGCTCGATGCGGTAGCCCTGCACCTTGACCTGATAGTCGTCGCGCCCCAGAAACTCGATCTCACCGCCCGGCAGGCACCGCCCGAGGTCGCCGGTGCGGTACAGGCGCTCGCCCGTCCGGGGGTGGACGAAGAAGCTCTCCCGGGTCCGCGCCTCGTCGCTCCAATACCCCTGCGCCAGGCCGGCGCCGCCGATATGGAGATGGCCGGGCACCCAGTCCGGGCAGGGCTCCAGCGCCTCGTTCAGCACGTGGAAACGCTGGTTGTCCAGCGGCCGGCCATACGGGATGCTGCGCCAGGACGGATCGACCTCGCCGATCTCGTAGAAAATCGACCAGATCGACGCCTCGGTGGCGCCGCCCAGGCTGACCACCCGGACCGCGCCGGGATGGAGAGCCCGGATGCGCTCCGGCAGGGTCACCGGGATCCAGTCGCCGCTCAGCAGCACCAGGCGTAGCGACGGCGGCAGCCGCCAGCCCTGCCCTTCCAGGAAGTCGGCGAGCATCACCAGGAGCGCTGGCACCGTGTTCCACACCGTCACCCTTTCGCTCTCCAGCAGCTCCGCCCAGCGCGCCGGCTCGCGCAGAGCGACGGGCTCGGGGAGGACCAGGGCGCCGCCCGCTCCGAGCATGCCGAAGAGGTCGTAGACCGAGAGGTCGAAGCTGAGCGCAGAGAGGCCGAGGACCCGGTCCTCCGCTCCCACCGCGAAGCGGCGGTTGATGTCGGCGATGGTGTTGAGCGCGGCGCGGTGGTCGATCATGACCCCCTTGGGCAGGCCCGTCGAGCCGGAGGTGTAGATGACGTAGGCGAGGTCCTCCGGCCGCCCCGGCGCCGGCGGGCCGGCGTCCCCTTCCGCTGCCGCCGCCGTGTCGACCACCAGCTGGCGGACCGCCGCGGGCCAGGCGAGCGCGGCCTCCCAGCGCGCCTGCGTGAGCGCCACCTCCACGCCGCCGTGCTCCAGCAGCAGCCACAGGCGCTCCCGCGGCAGCGCCGGATCGAGCGGCAGGTAGGCAGCTCCGGCGAGCAGCGTCGCGTAGACGGCGACGGCCTGCTCCCAGCCCTTCTCCAGGACCACCGCGACCAGCCGGCCGGGAGCGGCGCCCGCGGCGCGCAGGCGGCGGGCCAGGGAGCCGGCGCGCCGCAGCAGCTCGCCCCGGCTCAGCTCACCACCAGGCCAGATCACCGCCGGCGCTGCCGGGTGCAGCGCGGCCTGGCGCAGCAGGCCGTCGTGGAGGAGACCCTGGGGCAGCTCCGCGGCGGTCGCGTTGACCTGCTCCCGGCGCGCCAGCTGGCCCTCCGGCACGAGGTGCCTCTCCGCGCTCTCCCAGGCCGCTTCCGACGCCGCCAGCCGCCGGATCAGGCCGAGGTAGGCGGCGAGCATCTCTTCCGCGAGGCCGGGCGGAAAGATCCCCTCGACGATGTCCCAGTCGAGCAGGAGCTCGCCGGCGCGCTCGGCCGCCTGGCTGACCAGCCACACCTGCGGCGTCTGCGAGATCTGGTAGACGACCCGGCCCGGCAGACCCCAGGCCGACTGGAGGGCCGGCCCCGCCTCCAGGTTCAGGTTGCTGGTAAAGACCACCGGCATCAGCCGCCGCTCGCCGCGGCGGGACAGCTCGCGCAGGACCTCGACGCCGCTCACCGCGCGGTGGTCGAGGTCGTCCCACAGGCGCCGCTGCAGGCGGCGCGCCCGGCTCTCGAAGCTCTCGGCCCGGCGATGGTCCACCTCCAGCAAGGTCACGGAGGTGAAGTCGCCGACCAGGTCATCGACCTGCGGGTGCAAGGGCAGGCGGTTGAACAGGGTGAGGTTGAGCGTGAAGTGGGCGCTCTTGCTCCAGGCGGCGAGCGCCTCGGCAAAGGCGGCGGCGACCACCCCGGCCGGGCTGACGCCGGCCCGCCCGGCGCGCGTCTTGACCTGCGCCCAGGCTTCGGCGGCCACCGTTCCGCCCAGGCGCACGAAGCGCGGAGTCTGCGCGCCGTTGCCGGCGGCGAGCGGCAGCTCGGGGCCGGGCGGCAGCTCGCCGAGGCGCGCCTGCCAGTAGCCGAGCGCGCGGCGGTAGGTCGCGGAGCCGCGGTCGGCGGTGACGGCCTGCACGTAGTCGCGGAACGAGATCTCGCGCTGCGGCAGCGGCTCGCCCGGCTGGCGGTAGAGGCGGTCGAGGTCGCGCGCCAGCAGCCCGAAGCTCCAGGCGTCCGCCAGCAGGTTGTCGATGCGCACGTGGACGCGCGCCCGCCCGCCGTCGAGGAGCGAGGCGCGCACCTCGAAGAGCGGCCAGCGTTCCGCCGGCAGCGGATCGCGGGACATCTGCTCGCGCACCGCCGCGAGCTTCGCCGCCGCGGCGGCCGGATCGTCGCGGCGCAGGTCCTGGATGGCGATCCGGTACTCGGGGACCGCGGGGAGGACGCGCTGGCGGCCGTCCGGCAGCACGACGGCGCGCAGCATGTCGTGCGCCTGGATCAGGCGCTGCCAGGCCTCTTCATAGCGCGCCAGGTCCAGCTCGCCGCTATCGATCTCGAAGTCGATCTCGAAATAGACCTGTGTGCCGACGCTGCCAAGCGCGAAGGCCTCGCCGCGGCCCACCCAGTAGGCCTGCTGGACCTCGGTGAGCGGGAAGGGCTCGCAGCGCGCGGCCGGGTCGGGGACGAGGACGGGCAGCACGGCCGCCTCCGCGGACGGCGTGCCGCCGGCCGCCGCGCGCCGGCGGCCGATGAGGGCCGCCAGCTCGGCGACCGTCAAGGCCTCGGAGAGGTCGCGCATCGGAATATCGACCTGCAACGCCTCGCGCAGCCGCGCCAGGATGCGCGTCGCGAGCAGGGAGTGGCCGCCGAGCTCGAAGAAGTTGTCGTGGACGCCCACGCGGGCGACGCCCAGCAGGTCCTGCCAGATCCCGGCGACCGCCTGCTCGACCTCGTCGCGCGGCGCGGCATAGTCGGTCTCCAGCTCCGGCCGGTCGTGGCCGGGAGTCGCGGTCGGCCGGCGGGCCGCTGGACGCGGCGCGGAGATCATCAGGCGGTCGGCGCCGTGGCGCGAGAGGAGACGGCGCAGGAGCGGCCCGGCCGCCGCCGGATCGTCCCACCAGGCCTCGCCCAGGGCGCGCAGCCAGCGGGTGCTCCCCGCGCCGTTGCGCAGAGCGGCGAAGGCGTCGGCCCAGGCCTCGAAAGGGGCCGCCTCGGCGCCCGGCGAGCCGAGCAGCAGGACGAAGTCGAGATCCTTGCCGGCGACCGCCGCGGCGAGCGTGCGCAGACTGCCGGCTGAGGCGGCGAGCGGCGAGCCGGCCGCCGCCGGTGCCCAGAGCACGCCGTGGAGACCGCCGAAGCGCTCGACCGCCCGGGCGACCGCTTTCTCTCCATCCTCCGCCGGTACGATCTCGATCCGCGAGCCCACCGCGGCGATCCGCTCCAGCGCTCCGGCGCTGTCGCCACAATCCGGAGCGACCCCGCTCAGCACCAGGTCGACCGGGCCCAGGAAGGCCAGAGCCTCGGCGAGCCGCAGCCCGGCAGCGCTCTCGCCCGCGGCGATCCAATAGATTCCGCCGGCGCGCAGCAGCCCCCCCTCCCCTGCTGCGCCGAGCCGGACCGGCTCCAGACCCTGAATCCAGCGGCGGCTGCCGCGCCAAGCGACGCGCGGCTCGGTCTCGGCGACGGCTAGCTCGGCGAGCAGGAGCGCCGCCTGCGCGCTCCCGGCGCCGTCGAGATCGACGACGCGACAGGAGACGTGCGGAAACCGCCGCGCGAGGTCGCGCGCCAGACCGGCGAGCGCGGAGCGGTCCGGCACGAGCGCCTCTCCCCCCGTCACCTCGTCGAGCGGAAGCGCCGCGAAAACCACGCGCAGGGGTCTCTCCGGGAGCCGGTCCAGCACCTGGGAGAGCGCCATGAAGCCGGCCGGTAGTTCGCCGGGTGCGTCGGCCGGATCGTCGAGGCCGGAGCAATCGACGAGGTGGCAGCGCCCTTCCGGCAGGGAGAGCAGGCAGCGCTCCACCTCCTCGCTCCGCTCGGCGGCTGCCGCCGGCAGGCTCACCACTTGGCGCCCGAGCCCGGTGAGCCGCTCCGCCAGCACAGCGCCCAGGCCGCCGCGGTCGGCGACGATCATCCACCCCTCGCCGGCCTCGCCGAGGTCCTCCGCGCGCGGCGGCGGCAGCGCCAAGCCCTGTTTCCAGAGCGGCCGCGCGAAGCCGCCGGCGGTTTTCGGTTCGCTCGCCGGCTCGGGCTCAATCCAATACCGTTGACGCTCGAAGGGATAGGTCGGCAGCGCCACCCGCCGGCGGCTCTCGCCCGCGTAGAAGCGCCGCCAGTCGACGCGCCCGCCGGCCAGCCACAGGCGCGCCGCCGCGCTCACCAGGTGCTCCTGGTCGTCCTGCTCCTCTCCCGGATGGCGCATCGAGGTCAACACCACGGCGCCCCGACGCTCCCCGTCGAGATGCGCGCGGACCAGAGTGGCCAGGGTGCGCCCCGGGCCGACTTCCAGAAAGGCGCGGCCCGGCTCGGCGAGGAGCGTCGCGACCCCTTCGGAGAAACGCACCGGATCGCGCATCTGGGCCGCCCAGTAGAGCGGATCGCAGGCCTCCGCAACGGTGAGCCAGGCGCCCGTCCGGTTCGAGACGATCGGGATACGCGGCGGGTGCAGCTCTTTCGCGCGCACCTGCTCCGCGAAGGGGCCGAGCGCCGGCTCCATCATCGCGGAGTGAAAGGCATGCGAGGTGTGCAGGCGGCGGTGCTCGATCCCTTCCACCGCCAGCTCGACCTCCAGGACGTCGACCGCAGAGGCCGGTCCGGACACCACCGAGAGCGCCGGGGCGTTGCTCGCGGCGAGCGACAGGCGGGCGCCGAGCCGCAGCGCGAGCTCCGCCGCGGGCAGCGACACGGCCAGCATGGAGCCGGGCGGCATCCCTTGCATGAGACGGCCGCGCAGCGCCGTCAGGTCGAGGGCGTCGGAGAGGGAGAGCACGCCGGCGAGGCAGGCGGCCACCAGCTCTCCCACGCTGTGGCCGAGCATCGCCTGCGGCTCGATCCCCCAATCCATCCACAGATGCGCCAGCGCGTATTCGGTGACGAAGAGGGCGGCCTGGGTGTAGATCGTCTGCCGCAGCCGGCGCGCCGCAGCCTCCGGATCGTCCCCCTGCGGCCAGAGCAGCTGGCGCAGGTCGAGGCCCAGGGAAGGGCGCAGCAGCTCCGCGCAGCGGTCGACCTCGCGGCGGAAGACGGGCTCGCCGGCGTACAGGCCGGCGCCCATGCCCGGATACTGCGCGCCCTGTCCGGGAAAGAGGAAGACGACCGGCAGATCCGCGCTCGCCCGCGCGCCATGCACCCGGCCGGGGCTGCGCTGCTCCAGCAGCGCCGCGGCCTCCTCCCGGCTGCGCGCCACGACCGCCCGGCGGTGCTCGAACGCCTTGCGGCCGGTGGCCAGGGTACAGGCGATGTCGGCCCAGGGCTCCTCCGAGCTCTGCCGCAGGTGGCGCACCAGGTTGGCGGTGGCGGCGTCGAGAGCGGCGGCGCTGCGCGCCGACAGCAAGAGCGGCTGATACGGCCGCGACTCCCCCGAGGGGGGCACGGCAGGAGGCTCTTCGAGGACGGCGTGGGCGTTGGTGCCGCCGACCCCGAAAGAGCTGACGCCGGCACGCCGCGGGCGCTGCTCCGCCGGCCACTCGGCAAGCGCGGTCTGCACGCGGAACGGGCTGGCGGCAAAATCGATCTCGGGGTTCGGGGTGGCGAAATGGAGACTGGGCGGCAGCACGCCGTCGCGCACCGCGAGCGCCGCCTTGATCAACCCGGCGACCCCGGCGGCGGCGTCGAGATGGCCGAAGTTCGACTTGATCGAGCCGAGGGCGCAGAAGCCGCGGCGCGCCGTCTCTCCGAAGGCGTGGATCAGCGCCGCGACCTCGATCGGATCGCCCAGCGGCGTGCCTGTGCCATGCGCCTCGAGGAGACCGATGGTGCCGGAATCGAAGCCCGCAACGCCCAGGGCGGTCGCCACCACCTCGGCCTGGGCGGTGACGCTGGGCGCTGTGTAGCCGGCTTTCAGCGCGCCGTCGTTGTTGAGCGCCGAGCCTTTGAGGACTGCGTAGATGCGGTCGCCGTCGCGCAACGCCTCCTCCAGGCGCTTGAGGACCACGACCCCGGCGCCGCTGCCGCTCACCGTGCCCTGGGCCGCGGCGTCGAACGGCCGGCAGTGCCCGTCGGGCGAGAAGATCCCCCCCTCCTGGAAGAGGTGTCCGCTGCGGTGCGGCAGACGGATCGAAACGCCGCCGGCGAGCGCCATGTCGGATTGGTACGAAAGCAGGCTCTGCCAAGCCAGGTGGAGAGCCACCAGCGAGGAGGAGCAGGCGGTCTGCACCGCAATGCTGGGGCCGCGGAGGTTGAGCTTGTAGGAGACGCGCGTGGTCAGGAAGTCTTTGTCGTTGGAGATGCGGGCCAGGAGCTCGCCGACACCGGCGATGGCGCCTTCGGCGGGCAGCAGGTTGGTGAGCAGATAGCTGTTCATCAGCATGCCGGCGTAGACGCCGATGGCGCCGGGGAAGCTCTCCGCGTCGTAGCCGGCGTCCTCCAGAGCTTCCCAGGCGCACTCGAGGAAGAGGCGGTGCTGCGGGTCCATGACCTCGGCCTCGCGCGGGTTGATGCCGAAGAACGCCGCGTCGAAGGACTCGACGTCGTCGAGGATCGCGCTGGCCTTGACGTAGCGCGGATCGGCCAGGCGCTCCGGATCGACGCCGGCCGCGGCCAGCTCGGCACCGGAGAAGAAGGTCACCGACTCCTTCCCCGCCTTGAGGTTGTCCCAGAGCTCCGCGATGGTGCGGGCGCCCGGGAAGCGTCCCGCCATCCCGATGATCGCCACTCCCGACACGTCGTGCTGCTCTTCGCTCATGGCCTGCCGCCCTCGACGGCGCGCTTCTGCCGTGCCAGAGCCTGCCTCTGGCGGCTGACCCGGTCCGCCACCGCCGCGGCGGGCGCGGCCTCCCGCGCCTCCGCGGTCTGGGCCAGATGGGCGGTGAGCGAGCGCACGGTGGGAAAGCGGAACATGTCGACGATCGACACGCCCCCGCCGAGCAGCTCGCGGAGCCGGCTGCGCGCCTGAATGATGCTGAAGGAGGTGCCCCCCAGCTCGAAGAAGTTGTCGTCGATGCCGACCTGGTCGACCTGCAGGATCTCCTGCCAGACGGCGGCGATCGTGCGCTGCGTCTCGGTCTGCGGCGCCGCGTATTCGGCACCGAGGGACGGCCGGGCCGCGTCCGGAGCCGGCAGCGCCCGGCGGTCCAGCTTGCCGTTCGGCGTCCGCGGCAGCGCGGGGAGGAGCACGAAGGCGGCGGGTACCTCGTACTCCGGCAGCCGCGCGCGCAGGAAGGCCTGGAGGTCCGCGGCGGAGGTCTCCGCCGGCGCGGCTTCGGAGCCACTGGCAGGCCCGGAGGCCAGGCCGCCCAGCTCCCAGCGGCGGGCATAGACGGCGAAGACCGACACTTCGGGGCCGGCCTCCGACGCCTCCACCCGCACCAGATCGTCGACCGCGAAGTCGAAGCCGCGCTCCACGAGGAGGCCCGTGATGGCGTCGAGGTTTTCGCGGCTGTCCACCTCGAGGACCATCTGGTGGACCTTCGGCCAGTCCTCGTCGCGCAGCCCGCGCAGCACCTCCAGCTCGCTCTTCTCGACATCGATCTTGAGTAGGTCGATCCTCTCGATGCGGCGCTCCGCGATCAGCTCCGAGAGCATGACGACCGGGCAAGCATGGGTCTCGCTCGCGAACCGCTCGTCGAGCAGATCCTCGATCTCCGCCTGATCCGGGCGGGCGTCGCCGCGGGCACCCTGCCGGCCCAGCCACTTGTCGAGGATGGAGCGCATGTCCCCCTTGTCCTTCTCGCTCGCCGAATGGCGGCCGGAGAGGCCCGGCATCTGCGGATAGAAGACGAAGCTCGAGGTGTCCGCACGCTCGCCGAGGCCGACGCCCAGCACCTCGCCGCGCACGCCGTAGAGCTCCAGGTTGGCCCGCAGGACCTCCAGGATGGGCGGGATCGGCTCGCAGGCGTAGATGACCGGGTTGCGGCACCGCTGCTGGACGAGGAGGCTGAAGAATCCGATGTTCGCCCCCACGTCGAAGACGCAGGCGCCGTCCTCCAGAGCGATGCCGTGGCGCAGGTAGATGTCCGACGTGAAGATCTCGCGGTAGCCGACGTTGGCCTGAAAATCGCTCAGGGTGGCGACCAGCATGCCGTTGGGCAGCCGGAAGCGCCGCTTTCCCGCCAGGATGCGCTCGGCGTCGGGGCTCGGCAAGGGGATGGGGGGGACGGGGACCGCCGCGCCGGTCGCGCAATAGGCCATCAGCTTCTTCTCGCCGCCGTCCTCGCGCAGCACGACGACCGCCTCGCGCACGGCCGGGTTCTCGGTGAGGAGCGACTCGATCTCGCCGAGCTCGATGCGGTAGCCGCGCACCTTCACCTGGCGGTCGGCGCGGCCGAGGAACTGGAGCCTGCCGTCGGGCAGGAAGCGGCCGACGTCGCCGGTGCGGTACAGCCGGGAGCCCGGGGTCGTGGTGAAGGAGTCCGGCAGGAAGCGCTCGGCGGTGACGTCCGGGCGGCGCAGGTAGCCGCGCGTCACCCCGTGGCCGCCGATGAAGATCTCCCCCGGCACGCCGACGGGCTGCGGGCGCAGTTGAGAATCGAGGACGCGTAGCGCGGTGTTGGCGATCGGCCGGCCGACGGTCACTCCGCGCTCCGCCTCCACCCGGTCGGTGGCCGACCAGACGGTAGTCTCCGTCGGGCCGTACATATTGTGGACCTCGCCGGAGACAGCGCCGGCCAGCGTGCGCGCCAGGGCCGGCGGCAAGGCCTCGCCGCCGACCAGCATCCGGCGCAACCCGCCGGCCCCGCGCAGCGACTCGGGCTCGATCGCCAGCAGCGCGGCCATCGAGGGTGTGCACTGGAAGTGCGAAGCGCCGCGGCGGGCGATCTCGATGCCGATCGAGCCCTCGTCGGCGGCGGCCTGCAGGCGCGGGCGGGGCCGCCGGCTGTCGCGCATCAGGCCGGCCAGGCGGTCCAGGCTGCCGAGGACGGTATCGGTGTCGATCCCGAAGTCGATCAGGCAGGCGATCTCGTCGACCCCGAGGCCGCGCAGGCAATCGACCATCGGCAGGCAGCTCTCGCGGGTGCCGAGGAGGCCGGCGGTGGCATAGAAGCGGTCGAACGCCCGCTCCAGCAGCAGGTCCAGCTCCTCGGGTGCCAGGCTTTCGATCCGCAGGTCGGGGCGCAGGTTGCCGAGCAGCCCGCTGAGCAGCCCGAACGAGGAGCGGAGATAGTCGCAGAACGGCTTGCGCACGATGTCGCGCACCTCGTCGAGGTCGTCGCCGAGGAAGGTATGGACCATGAGCGTCACGTGCCCGCGGTCGTGCCCACGCTCGTGCCGCGCCCGGCGGTAGATGCCGATCTTGCGCTCGAGATCGTCGAGGTCCTGCGCCAGGAGATGGGTCAGCAGATTGGCACCGGCCTCGCCGGCCATGCGGAAGGTCTCAGGGTGGCCGCCAGCGGTCACCCACACCGGCAGCTCGGGCTGCACCGGACGCGGGTAGACGTGGACCTCGATGGGGCGGCCGGTGCCGTCGGTGACGCCCACGGACTCGCCGCGCCAGAGCCGGCGGACCGTCTCGATCTCTTGCATCATCAATGCCTTGCGGTCGTGATACCGGTCCGGCGCCAGGGCGAAGTCGGCGGCGTGCCAGCCGGAGGCGAAGGAGATTCCGGTCCGCCCGTGCGAGAGGTTGTCGACCAGGGCCCATTCCTCGGCGACGCGGAGAGGGTTGTGGAGCGGCAGGACGACGCTCCCCGCCCGGATCTGCACTCTCTCGGTGACGGCGGCGAGCGCGGCGCCGGCGACGGCGGGGTTGGGATACAGGCCGCCGAAGGGGTGAAAATGGCGCTCCGGCGTCCACACCGCGGTCAGGCCGTTGCGGTCGGCGAACCGCGCGCCTTCGAGGAGCAGGCGGTACTTGTCGCCGCGATCGTCCAGACCCGGCTTCGGCTCGGCGCTGGCAAAATAGAAGAGGCTGAGCTCGATCTCACGGTCCGCTGGAAGACTCTCGTCTTCCGCATGGATCAGCGTCCGGCGGTCGGGCTGCACCACCACCGCGAAGCCGCGGCAGAGGGTCCACAGCAGCTCGAGGACAGAGATGTCGAAGGAGATGCTGGTCAGGGCCAGCCAGGTCCCGGGCTCGGTCCCGGGCCCACTGCCGCCGGCGACCGGGTCGATCCCGGCGAAAAAGTTGACGACGTTGCGGTGGCTCACCATGACGCCCTTGGGGCGGCCGGTGGAGCCGGAGGTGTAGATGAGATAGGCCAGGCGATCGGCCGCGGCCGATGCAGAATCCGCGGCGAGAGGAGCGGCGCTCTCGCCGGCGTAGCTCCGGCGGTCGCGGTCGAGGCAGAAGACGTGCGCCGGTGCCGCCGGCAGGTGCGCCAGGAGAGGCTCCTGGGTGAGCACGACCGGCACCTGAGCGTCGGCGAGCAGGTAGCGCAGGCGCTCCTCCGGGTAGGTGGGATCGAGCGGCAGATAGGCTCCGCCCGCCTTGAGGACGGCGAGCATCGCCGCCACCATTTCCAGCGAGCGCTCGACGAAAATGCCCACCGTGACCTCGGGACCGACACCGAGCCGGCGCAGGTGGCGAGCGAGCTGGTTGGTCAGCTCGTCGAGCTCACGGTAGCTCCAGCGCGCCCGTTGGAAGAGCACCGCCGGCGCATCCGGCGTGCGGGCGGCCTGCGCCGCGAAGAGGCCGTGCAGGCAGACTTCCGGCCCCAGCTCGACCCGCGTGTCGCTCCACTCCCGCAGGATCTGCTGGCTCTCGGCCGCGGCGAGGAGCGGCAGGGCGGCGAGCCGCGTCTCCGGCTGCTCGGCCCAGGCGGCGAGCAGAGTCTCGAAGTGGCCGGCCAAGCGGGCGACGGTGGGACGGTCGAAGAGGTCGGTCTTGTAGTTGAAGCCGCCCGTGATCACGCCGTCCACCTCCCGCAAAGCCAGGGTGAGGTCGAGCTGGGCGGTCTCGGCCGCGAGCTCCCAGCGCTCGGCGGCGAGCCCCGGCAGAACGAGATCGGGGAGAGGCAGGTTCTGCAGCGAGAGCATCACCTGGAACAGCGGCGCATGGCTCAGCTCGCGCTGCGGCAGCAGCTCCTCGACCAAGCGCTCGAAGGGGAGGTGCTGGTCGTCGTAGGCGGCGAGCGCGGTCGCGCGGACACGCTCGAGAAGTTCGTGGAAGGTCGGGTCGCCGGCGAGGTCGGCGCGCAGCACCAGGTTGTTGATGCACGGTCCCATCAGGCTCTCGAGCTCGCCGAGATGGCGGCCGGCCACCGGCGTGCCCACGAGGAGATCGGTGCAGCCGGCGCAGCGGCCGAGGAGGGCCGCGAAGCCGGCCAGCAGGACCATGAATGGCGTCGCGCCGCCGCGTGCCGCGAGGCCGGCCAGCGACCGCGAGAGAGGGCGCGGCAGAGCGAACGCGAAGTCCGCTCCGTGGTGGCTCTGGATCGCCGGCCGCGGACGGTCGGTCGGCAGCTCGAGGGCGGAAGGAGCCTCCGCCAGGCGTGCCTTCCAGGAGGCGATGAGCTCGTCGAGCAGCTCCCCGGCGAGCCAGCGGCGCTGCCAGACCGCGTAGTCTCCGTACTGGATCGCCGGGGGCGGCCCCGACGGGGCCATCGCACCGCTCGAGAAGGCGCCATAGGCCGCGGCCAGCTCGCGCCAGAAGAGACCCGTCGACCAGCCGTCCGCCGCCATGTGATGGAAGCAGACGACGAGGAGGCTGTCGCCGGCGCCGCGGCGGAAGAGCCGGGCGCGCAGTGGCGCTCCCGCAGCGAGGTCGAAGCGGAGCCGCGCTTCCTCGGCGGCGCGCTCGCGGCACTGCCGCTCCGCCACGTCTACGGGCAGGCCGCCGAGGTCCTCCTCCGCAAGGTGGAACGGCGCCGGCGGCGCGATCTTCTGGACCGGCCGTCCCTCCCGCTCCGGAAAGGCCGTGCGCAGGATCTCGTGACGGCGGACCACCGCGGTGAAGGCGGCGGCGAGCGCCGCCGTGTCCAGGGGACCGCGCAGGCGGACGGCGAGCGGGATCGTATAGCTCAGCCCGGCCGCCTCGAGCTGCTCGAGGAACCAGAGGCGCTGCTGCGCGAACGAGAGCGGCAGCGGTTCCGCCCGGGGGACCGGAACGGGCGGATCGAGCGGTACCCGGCCGCCGTGCCGCGCCGCCGCGACCTGGCGCGCCAAGCCGGCGACCGTCGGCTCGGCGAAGAAGGCGCGCAGCGGCAGCTCGGCGCGGAATGTGTCGCGCACGCGGGAGAGCAGCCGGGTAGCCATCAGGGAATGCCCGCCGAGGGCGAAGAAGTCGTCGTGCATCCCGAGGCGCACCGGCCCGAGCAGCTCCCGCCAGAGGCCTGCGAGCGCCTCCTCCACCGGCCCGCGCGGCGCCGCCGGCGCCTCGCCCTCGCCGCCGCCGGCGGTCTGAGGCTCCGGCAGGGCTTCCCGGTCCACCTTGCCGCTGGCGGTCAGCGGGAAGGCGTCCAGACGCACAAAAGCGGTCGGCACCATGTACTCCGGCAGCCTCTCGCGCAGGGCGCTCCGCACGGCGTCGATCGCGATCTCAGATCCAGCCACCGCGGAGCCCGGCGCGGGTACGAAGTAGCCCACCAGAATCCGATCTCCCCCGGGGTCCTGGCGCACCTCGACCAACGCGCTCGCCACACCGGCGCAGCGGCCCAGCGCGGCCTCGACTTCCCCCAGCTCGATGCGGAAGCCGCGGGCCTTGACTTGGCGATCGATCCGGCCGAGGAACTCGATCTCGCCGTCGGGCCGGAAGCGCGCCAGGTCGCCGGTGCGGTAGAGGCGCTCTCCGGGCTCCGCCGCGAAGAGATCCGGCACGAATTTCTCGGCGGTCAGGTCGGGCCGGCCGACGTAGCCCCGGGCGAGGCCGTCCCCGCCGACGCAGAGCTCACCGGGAACGCCGACCGGCACCGGCTGCCCATCGGCGGCGAGGATGTGGACCGTCGAGCTCGCGATGGCGCGGCCGATCGGCAGCGGATCTCTCACCTGTTCCGCAGCCGTCAGGCAGTGACAGCAGCTGATGACCGTGTTCTCGGTCGGGCCGTAGGCGTTGGTCAGGATCAGGCCGGGCAGCGCGGCGAGGACCCGCCGGGCGTGCGCGGCGGCCATCGCTTCTCCGCCCACCACCAGATGGCGGAGAGGGCGCAGCCCTTCCGGACGCCGCTCGACCATGTGGTGGAACACACCGGTGACGAGCACGGTCGTGGTGACCGCCGACTCGGCGAGGGCGGCCACGATCTCCTCCAGGGTGGGCACATGGGGCGGAGAGAGGACGAGCCGGCTGCCATGGAGCAAGGCGCCCCAGATCTCGAAGCCCGATGGATCGAAGACGAGCGGCGTGAGCTGCAGGACGACATCGCTGTCGTCGAACCGGGCATGGCCGCCGCAGCACACCAGGCGCACCATGCCGCGATGGACGACGCCGACCCCCTTGGGCTGCCCCGTGGAGCCTGAGGTGTAGAGGATGTAGGCCAGGTTGTCCGGGGCGACGGCGACGGCCGGCGGCGCCGCGCTCTCGCGGGCGATGTCCGCCGCGCTCTCCTCCAGGCAGACCACCCGGGACGGAGAATCGGGCAGCGCGCCGCGCAACGCCGAGAGCGTCAGCACGACCGGAGCGCCTGTCTCGCTCAGCACGTAAGCCAGGCGCTGCCGCGGATGCCCTGGATCGAGAGGCAGGTAGGCGCCGCCGCACTTGAGGACCGCGAGCATGGCGACGACGGCGTCGAGCGAACGCGGCAGGCAGAGGCCGACCGGGATCTCCGGTCCGGCGCCGAGCCGCAGCAGAAAACGGGCTAGGCGGTTGGCCCGCCGCTCCAGGTCGCCATAGCTCAGCTGCTCGCCGCCGGAGACCACGGCGACAGCCTCGGGACGGCGGGCGGCGATCACCGCGAACAGCTCGTGAATGCAGCTCTGCCGCGGATACTCCGCGGCCTCCCCTCGCCAGGCGAGAAGCTGTCCGCGCTCGGCCGGGGTGAGCAACGGCAGCTCGGAGACCCGGCCCTCGGGGTCGGCGGCCAGTGCGGTGAGAAGGGTTTCCAGATGCCCCAGCAGGCGGGTGGCGGTGCTCTCCTCGAACAGATCGGTGGCGTATTCGAGCTCGACCCGCAGACCCTCCGGCTCGTCGATCACACCCAGAGTGAGGTCCAGCTTGGCCGTTCCCGTGGCGATCTCCCGCGCGGCGAGGGTGACGCCCGCGGCCCGCACCGCCCGCTCCTCGGCGGTGTGCAGGCTGATCGCCACCTGGAACAGCGGGTTGGCGCTCAAAGCACGCTGCGGCTGCACTTCGGCCACCAGTCTCTCGAAGGCCAGCTCCCCGTGCTGGAAGTCCTCCAGGACTTCGCCGCGGAGCCGCCGCAGCAGCGCCTGGAAAGCCTCCCCCTCGCCGGTTCTACAGCGTAGGACGACCGTGTTGACGAAGAGGCCCACCAGCTCTTCGACCTCGCTCCAGGCACGCCCGGCCACCGCGGTGCCCACCAGCAGGTCCGCCTGCCCCGACGAGCGGTAGAGGAGCACGGAGAAGGCGCCGAGGAGAGTCATGAACAGCGTGGTGTCCGCGCTCTGGCTGAGGCTCTTGAGCGCGGTGCCGAGCGGTTGCGGCAGGCGCCGCGAGAGTCGGCCGCCGCGCGGCGAGCGCGCCGGCGGCCGCGGCCGGTCGGCGGGCAGCTCCAGCATCGCCGGCGCGCCGTGCAGGCGCTGCCGCCAGTAGGACAAGAGGGGGGCCAGCGCCTCACCCTGGAGCCACCGGCGCTGCCACGCCGCAAAATCGGCATGCTGCACCGGCAGAGCGCTCAGGTCCGCCGGTGCTCCGGTCACCTCCGCGGCATACAGACGAGCGAGGTCGCGCAGCAGCACGTGTTGCGACCAGCCATCGAAGATCACGTGATGCAGCGTCAGCAGGAGCTCGTGCTCCTCATCGCCCAGGACGATGAGAAGCGCGCGGAAGAGCGGCTGCCGGGAGAGCGTGAACGGCTGCCGCGCCTCTTCCGCGAGACAGCGCGGCGCCTCGCTGCGCCGCTGCTCCCGCGTCAGACCGGAGAGATCGACCCAGGGCAGGGCCACCGGACCCGGATCGGCGATGAGCTGGGCCGGCTCGCGGTCGATCGCCGGGAGCGCGGTGCGCAGCGGCTCGTGGCGGCTGGCGAGGGCCTCCAGAGCCCGGTGCAGGGTCGGACGGTCGAGCGGGCCTCCCAGATGCACGGCGAACGGAACGTTGTAGAGAGCCGTCCCCGGCTCCAGTTGGTCGAGGAACCAGAGTCTTTCCTGGGCGAACGAGAGGGGAAAGGTCCGCGACTCCCGGCCGAGGGAGGGGATGGCGGTCCGCGCCGGCTGCCGCTTCTTCTGCAGACGCTCGAAAAGCAGGGCGCGCTGCTCGGGCGAGATGGACGCGAGGCGGTCGGACAGATCGGTCATGAGAGTCGCGCTCCTCCAGGGCCGTCGGTGGCCGAAGAGCCCAGGGGCTCTTCGAGGTCGTTCAAGAGGTCTTCGAGATCGCCGGCCGGCGCCTGCTCCAGCGCGCGACGTACGATGACCTCCGCCAGGGCCGCCACGGTGGGGCTCTCGAAGAGGAGGCCCAAGGGCAGCTCGACGCCGAACGCGTCGCGCACCCGGGAGACCAGCTGGATGGCGAGCAGGGAATGCCCGCCGAGGGCGAAGAAGTCGTCGTCAACGCCGACCTCGCGCCGCCCGAGGAGCGCCGCCCAGAAGCCGGCCAGCGTCTCCTCGACCGGGTTGCGCGGGAGGACGCGCGACGGTCCCGCCGCGCCGGGCTCCGCCGCCGCGTTCTCGGAGCGCTCGACCGCGGCGAGCAGGGCCCGGGAGTCGACCTTGCCGTTGGCGGTCAGCGGGAGCTCGGAGAGCACGCAGAGCCGCGACGGGACGAGCGCGGGCGGCAACCGGCGCGCCAGATGCTCGCGCAAGCTGGCCGGCGACGGCGCGCACCTTGCTGCCGCCACCACGCAGGCCACCAGGCTCTTGTCTCCCGCCGGATCCGGGCGCGCCACCACCGCCGCCTCGGCCACCTCGGGATGGGTGAGGAGCGCCGCTTCGATCTCCCCCGGCTCGACGCGGAAGCCGCGCACCTTGATCTGGCGGTCGAGGCGGCCGAGGAATTCCAGGCGGCCCCGGCCGGTCCACCGCACCCGGTCTCCGGTGCGGTACAGCCTCTCGGCTCCGCAGCGCGAAAACGGATGCGGCACGAAGCGCTCCGCCGTCCGCTGTGGATCCTCAAGGTAGCCGCGCGCCAAGCCCGCGCCGCCCAGGCAGAGCTCGCCGGCGACGCCCAACGGCACGGGCCGCAGCACGGCGTCGAGTACGTAGGCCTCGGTGTCACCGATCGGCCGGCCGATGGGGACCGAGTGGAGCGGCTCGTCCGCCGCGCCGGCCGCGAAAGTCTGGCAGCAGGCGAACGTCGTGCACTCGGTGGGTCCGTAGCCGTTGACCAGCCGTGCCCCGGGGTCCCTCGTGCCCATCGCAGCCAGGGCGCGGCGCACGTGGGCCGCCGACAGCGCGTCGCCGCCGGCGAGGAGCTGGCGCACCCCGGAAAGCACCTGCTCCGCGCGCTCCGCCGCTTGGTGGAAGAGACCCGCGGTGAGCCACAAGGTGGTCACGCCGTGGCGCTCCAGCAGGCCGCCCAGCTCGGCCAGCGTGGGCGGTGCCGGCGGCGCCAGGACCAGCCTCCCGCCGTGCAGCAGGCAGCCCCAGATCTCGAAGGTCGAAGCGTCGAAGGAGGCCGGCGCCAGTTGCAGCATCACCTCGCGCGGCCCAAGCCGTGCATAGCTCGGCGCGCGCACCAGGCGCAGGATGTTGCGGTGCGTGATCCCGACCGCTTTCGGCGTGCCGGTCGATCCCGAGGTGAGCATCACAGAGGCCAGATGGTCGCCGCCGGTGCCGCTGTCCCGTCCAGCCTCCGGCGCATTCTCCGGCCTGAGTTCCACGATGGCCGCGCCGCGCTCGATACGCACCAAATCCACGATCTCCGCCAGGCTCTCCGCCAAGCTGTCCGGCAGAGCCTCCGCCGCGACCACGATGCGCGTGCCCGTCGCTGCCAGCAGCAGGCGCAGGCGCTCCGGCGGAGCGGCGGGGTCGAGCGGCACGTAGGCGCCCCCGGCCTGGAGGATTCCGAGCAGGGCCACCACCAGCTCCGGGGAGCGTTCCAGGCAGACCCCCACCCGGCTCTCCGGCCCGACCCCCTGCGCGCGCAGACGGTCCACCAAGCGGCGTGCATGCGCCGCCAACTCGGTATAGGTGAGCGCGCCGCCTGCCCATTCCAGAGCCGGTGCGCGGGGGCTCCGCGCCGCCTGCGCCGCGAAGAGCGCGTGCACGCCTGGCTCTCCGGCGCAGCTCAACGCCGTGTCGTTCCACTCGACCAGCACCTGGTGCGCCTCCGCCGCGCCGAGCCACGGCAGGTCCTCCAGGGGGCGCTCCGGGTCGCCGGCGGCGCTCTCGAGCAGCGCGCCCAAATGGGCCAGCAGGCGGCCGGCCGTCGTGGCGTCGAAAAGATCGGCGGCGTAGCTCAGCGACAGGCGCAGGCCGCTGTCTCCCGGCTCGGCGCCGAGCGTTAGGTCGCATTTCACGTAGTCGATCGGCACGGCGAGCGGCGCGAGCGCCAGGCCGGGGAGGTGAACACCTCGCAGCGGCGCCTCCTGGACGGTGAGGAGAGCCTGGAAGAGCGGCGTCCGGCCGCGGTCGCGCCCCGGCACGAGCTCCTCGACCAGCCGCTCGAAGGGGAGGTCCTGGCCGTCGTAGGCCGCCAGGAAGTTTTCCCGCACAGCGGCGAGGAGAGCGCCGAACGTCACGGTGCCGGCGAGCCGCTGGCGCACGGCGAGCGTGTTGACGAAGAAGCCGATCACCCCTTCGGTCTCGCGGCGGTCGCGGCCGGCCACCGGGAAGCCCAGGACGAGGTCCTCCTGGCCCGACCAGCGCCAGAGCAGGGCGTCGAAGGCGGCGAGGAGGGTCATGAACAGAGTGGCGCCGCGGCGCCGGCCCAAGGCCTCCACGCCGCGGGACAGCTCCGGCGGCAGACGCGCGGCGGCGTGGGCTCCGCGCTCGCTCTGTACCGGCGGGCGGGGCCGGTCCGCCGGCATCTCCAGGAGAGCGGGCGCGCCTTCCAGCCGCCGCCGCGCCGCGGCGAGGAGAGCGGCCAGCGCGTCGCCCTGCAGCCAGCTCCGCTGCCAGGCCGCGTAGTCGGCGTACTGGACCGGCAGCGCGGCCAATCGAAGGTCTTGATGCGCGGGCCTCTCGCCCCGCTCGGAAAGCGCCGCGTAGAGCGCCGCCAGCTCGCGATACAGCACGCCGAGCGACCAGCCGTCGGCGATAATGTGGTGGAAGCTCAGCAGCAGGGCATGCTCCCCCGCCGCCAGTCGGAAGAGCCGGGCGCGCACCAGAGACCCCGCCGCCAGGACGAAGGGGCGCCACGCCTCCGCGCGCAGGCGGCGGGCGAGGTGCTCCTGCCGCGCGCCGGCCGGCAGGGCCGCCAAGTCCTCGATCACCAGCTCGAGGCGCGGCGCGGGGGCGATGCGCTGGACCCCTTCGCCCGCGACGCGATGGAAGCTGGTGCGCAGGGTCTCGTGGCGCCGGCCGATTGTGCGCAGGGCGCCCGCCAGCGCTGGCACGTCCAGAGGGCCGGTGAGGCGCACCGCGGAGGCGAGATTGTAGACCGGCCTCCCCTCCTCCAACTGGTCGAGGAACCAGAGGCGCTGCTGGGCGAAGGAGAGCGGCAGATCGCCCGTCCGGCGCACCGGAGCGAGAGGGGGCCGGCGCGCCGCCGCTCCGGCCCGGCGCGCCGCCTCGACCGCGCCGGCGAGACCGGCGACTGTGGGCTCTTCGAGCAGGCGCCGCGGCGTCAGCTCCACCTGCAGAGCCTCGCGCACCCGCGACAGGACCTGCATGGCCTTTAGGGAGTGGCCGCCGAGCTGGAAAAAGTCATCCTCCCGCCCCACCGGCGCGACCCCCAGAACCTCGCTCCAGATCGCCGCGATCATCTCCTCCACCGGCGTGCGGGGCGCCGTGGGCTCCATCGTCGCCTGTGCGCCTGCCGGCGCGGGCAGGCCGCGACGGTCCACCTTGCCGTTCGGCGTCAGGGGCAGGGCGGCGAGGAGCACGAAGACGGAGGGGACCATGTAGTCCGGCAGCCGGCTCTTGAGGAATCGGCGCAGGTCCGCCGCCTCCCCGGCGGCGACCGCGTAGGCCACCAGCCGCGGGTCGCCCGGCGCGTCTTCGCGCACCACCACGGCGGCCTCGGCCACCGCGGGGTGCTCGCGCAGGACCTCCTCGATCTCCCCCAGCTCGATGCGGAAGCCGCGCATCTTGACCTGGTGGTCGATGCGGCCGAGGAACTCCAGGCTGCCATCGGTCCGGGTGCGGACGAGGTCGCCAGTGCGGTAGAGGCGTGCCCCCGGCTCTGCCGCGAACGGGTCGGGCAGGAAGCGTTCCGCCGTCAGGTCGGGCCGCCCGAGGTAGCCGCGGGAGAGCCCGGCTCCGGCGATCAGGAGCTCGCCGGGGGTGGCCGCCGGGAGCGGCGCCAGCCAGCGGTCCACGACGTAGGTCCGGGTGCCGGGCAGCGGCCGGCCGATCGGCGGCGCCGCGGCCTCCGCCATCACCATCATCACGGCTCCCGTCGAGTAGGTGGTGTCCTCCGACGGTCCATACAGGTTCCACACCCGGCGCACACCGGGCTCGCCGGCGAGCCGCCGCACCAGCGCCGCGGGCAGCGGCTCGCCGGCGAGGCTCACCGTGCGCACGCCGGCCGGCAGGGCACCGGCGGAGACCAGCTCCGCGATCACCGAGGGCACGGTGTTCACCAGCCGCACGTCGCCGCGGGCGGGCAGCGCCGGCAGCTCCAGGGCGTTGGCGGCCAGGATCACGGTGCCACCCCGGGAGAGCGGCGCGAAGAGCTCCCAGACCGAGAGGTCGAAACAGACCGAGGTGGCGGCGAGGACGCCCGCCATCTCTGCGGCCGAAAAGGCGGCGGCCGACCAGCGCAGGCGCGCCACGATCGCCGCGTGCCGGATCGCCACCCCCTTCGGCCGGCCGAGCGAGCCGGAGGTGTAGATGACGTAGGCCAGGTTCTCCCCTCCGACTCCGCGATCCCGGGCTCCTCCGGTCCCACGGACGCCGCCGCCCTGGCCCGCGGCCGCGAAGGCGTCCAGGAGGACGGTCCGCGCGCCGGGCTGTAGCAGGCGTGGCAAGCGCGGCAGCAGTCTTTCCTCGGTGAGCAGCACCGCGGCGCCGCAGTCCTCCAGGATCTGGGCGCTACGGGTCGGCGGGTAGGCGGGATCGACGGGGACGTAGGCGCCGCCCGCCGCGAGGACTCCCAGCAGGCCGGCCACCAAGGCGGGCGAGCGCTCGGCGCAGACGGCCACCAGGGACTCCGGCCCGACGCCCAGCGCGCTCAGGTAACGCGCCAGCTCCTCGGCGCGCGCCCAGAGCTCGGCGTATGTCACGCGCTCCTCGCCGTGCACCACGGCCACGGCTCCGGGACGTTCGCGCACCCACGCCGCCACCAGGTGATGCAGGCAGACTGCGGGCCCCGAGTCGACAGCCGTGTCGTTCCACTCGGCAAGGACCTGGAAGCGCTCCGCTGGCGTGAGGAGGGGGAGAGCCGACAGGGCGCGTCCCGGCTCGGCCGCCGCCCCGGCGAGGAGGGTCGCGAAATGGGCGAGAGCCCGCTCGGCGGTCGGCGCGTCAAACAGATCGGTGCTGTAGACCAGCGTGAGACGGTAGCCGCCGCGCCCGCGGGCGACCTCGAACGTCCAGTCGAGGGCTGCGGCGCCGCTGTCCACGTCCTCGACCCCGAGCTCCAGGCCGGGCAGCTCGACTCTCGCCGCAGCGTCCTCTTGCAACACGAAGAGGGCCTGGAACAGCGGGTTGTGGCTCAGGCTGCGCCCGGGCCGCAGCTCCGCCACCAAGCGCTCGAAGGGCAGCTCCTGATGGTCGAGGTCGGCGAGCAGGGCGTCGCGGACGGCGGCGAGGAGGGCGCGGAACGGTGGATCGCCGGCGCGAGCGAGGCAGACCGGTAGGGTGTTGACGAAAAATCCGATCAGCCCCTCGTGCTCGCGCCGCAGGCGGCCGGCCACCGGCACCCCGACGACGGCCTTCTCCTGCCCCGTGATACGGAAGAGGAGCGCCGCGAACAGGGTGAGCAGGGTGAGGAACGGCGTCACCTCGCCCTCCGCGGCGAGGTCGGCGACCGCTCCCTCCCCCGCCGCGGACAGGACGGCAGAGCGGCGAGCCCCCCGCAGGCTGAGGGCCGGCGGGCGCTGGCGGTCGGCCGGCAGCTCGAGCAGCTCTGGAGCGCCGTGCAGCCGCCGCCGCCAATGGGCCAGCAGGCGTTCCCGGCGCTCCTCGCCGAGCGCCTCGCGCTGCCAGCGGGCGAACGCCGCATAGGAGAGGACCGGCGCCTCCGGTACCACTCCTCCCCCGCCGCCGCCGGCCGCCCGATAGAGCGCCGCCAGATCGCGCAACAGGATGCCGAGCGACCAGCCGTCGAAGACGATGTGGTGGATCTGCAGCTCCAGCCGGTGTTCTCCCGGCCCCAGGCAGACGAGGAGCGCGCGCAGCGGGCGGCCGGACGTCAGGGAGAGAGGCCGCCGTGCCGCCGCCGCCGACAGGCGATCCGCCTCGGCCCGCGCGGCAGCGAGACCTGACAGGTCGACGGTTCCGAGAGGCGCATAGGGCGGTCCGGGGAGCTGTACCGGCCGGCCCGCGTGCTCCGCGAAGACGGTGGACAGCACCGGATGGCGGCGGACGATCTCCGCGAGCGCCCACGCCAGGGCCGCGGCGTCGAGCGGCCCGTCCAGGGTGATCCGCCGGGCGAAGCCGTAGGCCGGACTGTCGGGGGCCAGCCGGGCCAGGTACCAGAGGCGCTCCTGCCCGGGAGACAGTGGTGCTGGGCCGTGTTCCTCCGGCGCCTCCAGCGCCTCCGAAGGCGCCGCCGCGACGGCGGCCCGGCGGCCGGCCCGGATGCGCTGAGCCAGGCGCTCGCGCTGCGCGGCGGAGGTCGGCAGAGCCGAGGTCTCGGCCATACCTACTCTGCTCCTCCGGAAAGCTCCTCGCCGCTGTCCATCTCCCTCAGCATCAGAGTTTCGACCACCGCGGCCAGATCGGACAGGGTGGGCGCCACGAACAGCTCGCGCAGGGGGAGGTCGATCTGCGTCACCTCGGCCAGGCGGGAGAGCATCCGCGTCGCGCGCAGGGAGTGCCCGCCGAGGCGGAAGAAGTTGTCGCGGGCGCCGATCCGGCTGACGCCGAGCGTTTCGGACCAAAGCTCGGCCAGCAGCTCCTCGACGGGACCTTCCGGAGCGATGTAGGCCTCGCCGTCCAGGCTCTCGGGAGCCGGCAGCGCGGCGTGGTCGACCTTGCCATGCGGACCCAGGGGGAGCGTCGGCAAGGCCATGAAGGCGGCGGGCACCATGAATCCCGGGATTTTGCGTTCCAGCAGCTCGCGCAGCTCGGCGGCCGACACCGCCGGGGTCGCCGGCCCAGCGGCGGCGACGTAGTAGGCCACCAGGCCGCGGCCGCCCGGCAGGCCGTCGCGCGCCACGACAGCGCATTCGCGCACTCCCGGATGCTCCAGCAGCGCCGCCTCGATCTCCGCCGGCTCGATGCGGAAGCCGCGCACCTTGATCTGGCGGTCCACCCGGCCGAGGAACTCGAGCTCGCCGGCCGCCGACCAGCGGGCCAGATCGCCGGTGCGGTAGAGCCGCTCGCCCGGTGCCGCGGCGAAAGGATCGGGGATGAAGCGCTCCGCGGTCCGCGGCGCATCTCGCCGGTAGCCGCGGGCGAGACCGGCACCGCCCAGGAGCAGCTCGCCGGCGGCGCCCAGCGGCACCAGGCCCAGGTGGCGGTCGACGAGGCAGGCCCGCTGGCCTGTGATCGGACGCCCGATCGGCGGCGCGCTGTCCAGGGGCGCGGCGGGCGCGACCCGTGCGCTCGTCGCCACCACGGTGTCCTCCGTCGGACCGTAGTGATTGACCAGATGGAACGTCCAGACGGGCGATGGGCGGCGCAGCAGGCGGTCGCCGCCGGTGAGCAGGGCGCGCAACGCGCCGCCGGCCGGCAGCCCTTCGTCGAGCACCGCCTCGGCGAGCGGCGTGGGCAGGAAGCAGACCGTGATCCGTTGGTCCGCCAGCCAGCGCGCGAGGGCCGCCGCGGACGAGCGGGTGGGCTCGTCGGGCAGGTAGAGGCTGGCGCCGGCCGCGAGACAGGGCCAGACTTCCCACACGGCGGCGTCGAAGGAGGGCGAGGCCACCTGGGTGACACGGTCCCCGGGCGCCAGACGGTAGGTTTCGAGGTGCCAGGCGATCAAATGGGCGAGCCCGCCGTGCCGCAGCTCCACCCCCTTCGGCTGCCCGGCGGAGCCCGAGGTGTAGATCACGTAGGCCAAGTGCTCCGCCATCCGGTCCGGCGGCATCTCTCCGCCTGCCAGTTCGGCCGCGCTCCGGCGCGCCAGCTCCGCCCGCAGATCTTCGAGGAAGACGACCCGGTCGGGCCGGCCGGGGCGCGGCAGGCTCGCGGCCCAGGCGCGCCGGGTGAGGACCACCGCGGGATCGGCATCGTCGAGGAGATAGGCGATGCGCTCCGGCGGATAGGCGGGATCGACCGGCAGGTAGGCGCCGCCGGCCTTGAGGACCGCGAGCGCGGCGGTCACCAGGTCCGCGGAACGCTCCAGGCAGAGGGCGACGACCGCCTCCGGCCCGACGCCCCGCGCACGCAGAAAACGGGCGAGCTGGTCAGCGCGCCGGTTCAGCTCGCCGTACGTCACGGGGCCGCTACCGTCCCCGGAGCCCCCTGAGACGACGGCCGGGCGCTCCGGGTGCTCCGCCGCGCGGGCCGCGACGAGCTCATGGGCCAGCGCCTGGCACGCTCCCGGGCGCGCCGTGTCGTTCCACTCGGCCAGGATCTGGTGCGTCTGGCCGTCGCTGAGCAGGGGCAGCTCGGACAGGCGCAGATCCTGCGACGCGGGGAGCGCCGCGAGCAGCTGCTGGTAATGGTCCACCATGCGCGCCATCGTGGCGGCCGAGAAGAGATCGGTGTTGTGCTCCCACAGCAGGGTGAGCCCCTCCCCGGCACGCCGCCCCGCACCGATCCGTTGCTCGGCACGGGGGATGGCGATCACGTTCAGGTCGAACTTCGCCGAGCCGTTGCCGAGCCCTTCGGTCACCTCCACCTCCAGGCCCGGATAGGCATGCTCCGGCAAGGGGGCATCGTGAAAGCTGAAAGCGGTCTGGAAGAAGGGGTTGTAGCTCAGGTCGCGCTCGGGCTGCAGCGCCTCGACGATCTTCTCGAAGGGGAGGTCCTGGTGCGCATAGGCCCCCAGGGTGGCGCTGCGCACCCGCGCCAGGAGATCGCGCAAGGCCGGGTCTCCCCCGGCGTCGACGCGCAGGACGACCATGTTGATGATCATCCCGATCAGCCCCTCGGTCTCCCGCAGACGCCGGTTGGCGATGCCGCAACCGAGCCGCAGGTCGGTCTGCGCCGCGTAGCGATGAAGGAGAGCGAAGAAGGCCGTCAGCAGGCTCATGAAGAGCGTGACTCCCTGGCGCTCGCCCCAGGCGCGCAACGCCGTGTAGAGCTCGGCCGGCAGCTCGATGCGCGACACACCGCCGCGGAACCGTTGCACCGCCGGCCGCGGCCGGTCGGCCGGCAGCTCGACTCTCTGCGGTGCACCCGCCAGCCGCTCGCGCCAATAATTCAGCTGCGCCGCCGCCGCCGGTCCCGCGAGCCAGCGCCGCTGCCACGCCGCGAAGTCGGCGAACTGCACGGGCAGCGGCGGCAGCACCGCGGCTCTGCCCGCACGCCCCGCGGCGTAGAGCTCCGCCAGCTCGCTACGGAAGATGTTGAACGACCAGCCGTCGTGCAGGAGATGGTGCTCGCTGTGGAGGAGCAGATGCTCGCGCGGCGCCAACCGCAGGAGGGTCCAGCGGATCAAGGGCAGGCGCAGGAGGTCAAAGGCCCGGCGGAACATCTGGCGCGAACAGGCTTCGATCGCCGCCTCCGCTCCCGGAGACACCGCAGTGAGGTCGACGACGGGCAGCTCGACGGGCCAGTCGGGATGGATCTCCTGCCAGGACTGGCCGCCGCGCGCCGGGAACGCGGTGCGGAAGATCTCGTGCCGGCGGACCATGGCGGCGAGCGCGCCGGCGAGGGCGGCCACGTCCAACTCACCGGTGAAGCGGAGAGCCGCCTGAAAGTTGTAGGCGAGGCTCTCCGGAGCCAGCTGTTGCAGGAACCAGATGCGCTCCTGAGCGGCGGAGACCGGCATCTCCGCCACCCGCGGCACCGGTCGCAAGGGCTCCTCCGGCGCCGGCTCCGGCCGTGCCGCCGAAGCCTCCACCAAGCGTGCCAGGGCGGCCGGCGTCGGCGCCGTGAAGACCGCTTCCAGAGGCAGCTCACGCCCCAGCGCGGTGCGCAGGCGCGCCAGGAGCTGGGTCGCCAGGAGCGAGTGGCCGCCGAGGGCGAAGAAGTCGTCGCTCCGGCCGACCCGCGCCACTCCGAAGAGCTCGGAGTAAAGGCCGGCCACGATCGCTTCCACGGGTCCGCTGGGCGCCTCGTACCCGGTGTCCGCCCCTGTCGCCGGCGCCCCTGCTGCCGGCGCCGGCAGCGCTGCGCGGTCGACCTTGCCGTTGGCGGTGAGGGGAAGCTCCGGCAGGAACACGAAATGACCCGGCACCATGTAGGCAGGGAGGCTCCGCGCCAGCGCCTCCCGGAGAAGTTTTTCGCCCGCCTCGCTCCCCTCGTTCGTCGAGGGGGAGGCGACCGGCACGACATAGGCGACCAGGACCTTGTCTCCGCTGCCATCCGTCCGCGCCGTCACGGCCGCGCTTCGCACCCCGGCCTCGCGCAGCAGCGCCGCCTCGATCTCCCCCGGCTCGATGCGGAATCCCCTGACCTTGACCTGATGGTCCAGGCGGCCGAGGAATTCCAGGCGCCCGCCCGCGGTCCACTGCGCCCGGTCTCCCGTGCGGTAGAGCCGGGCTCCCGGTTGGGAGGCGAACGGGTGTGGGACGAAGCTCGCCGCGGTCAGCTCGGGGCGCCCCAGATAGCCGCGCGCCAGCCCCTCTCCGCCCAGGAAGAGTTCCCCTTCGGCTCCCCGCGGCACCGGCCTCAGCTCCGAGTCCAGCACGTAGGCTTCGGTGTCCCCGATCGGACGGCCGATCGGCACCGGCGAGCCCACCTCGTCCCCCGGCGACATCGCATGGCAACAGGCGAAGGTGGTGCTCTCCGTCGGGCCGTAGCCGTTGATCAGGCGCGCCCGCGGCGCGAGATGCGCCAGGGCCCGCCGCACCGCCGGGGGGGACAGAACGTCGCCTCCGGCTAGGAGCTGGTGCAGCCCCGCCAGCGCCTCCGGCGTGTGCTCCACGACCTGGTGAAAGAGCCCGGCCGTCAACCACAGCGTGGTCACCTCATAGCGGCGCAGCCATCCGCCGAGCTCCGCCAGGGTCGGCGGCGGCGCCGGCCCCAGGACCAGCCGGCCGCCGTGGAGTAGGCTCCCCCAGATCTCGAAGGTGGATGCGTCGAAGGAGGCCGGCGCCAGTTGGAAGATCGTCTCTTCCGCACCCAGGCGGGCGTAGACGGGCCGCCGGACCAGGCGCAGGATGTTGCGGTGGGTGACCGCCACCCCTTTAGGCCTGCCGGTCGAGCCCGAGGTGAACATCAGGTAGGCAAGGGAATGGCCGTCCATGCGGGCCCAATCGGCTTCTGCGGTGGCTTGGTGCTCTGCCGCGCCGGGCACCACCCATTCGAGCCCCGCAGGCAGAGCCATCCGCAGATCCTCGCGGCCGATCACGTGCCCAGCTCCTGCCTCCGCGAGCAGCAGGGCGAGCCGCTCCGGCGGCAGAGTGGGATCGAGCGGCACGTAGAAGCCTCCAGCCGCGAGCACGCCCAGCAGGCTCACGATCAGGTCTGGCGAACGCTCCAGGCAGACACCGACGGGAGTCTCGGGCCCCACACCAAGACGGCGCAGGCGAGCCGCCAGCCGCGCCGCTCGCCCCGCGAGCTCGCCATAGGTCACCATGCCCTCTGCGCTCACCAGCGCCGGTGCCTCGGGCCGCCGCTTCACCTGCGCTGCGAAGAGCTCGTGAACCCCAGTCTCCAAGAGGCCGACGGACGACGTGTCGTTCCACTCTACAAGCACCTGCTGAAGCTCCGCGTCATTCGGTCTCGCCGGTCTCTTCACTTAGCCCTCTTCCCTTAGCCAGAAAGCAGTCGCGTATACCCCCCTTGATCCTAAGCAACTATCTTGTAGAATCACGGGATGGTCTGTCAAATGAAATGAGATGGTTCTTTCTAGGAACACAGGATGATCTTGGAAAACTTGTTTCGCGACGTTCGCCACAGCCTGCGCCAGCTCCTCCAGAGCCCTGCTTTCACCACAATCGCTCTCCTCTCGCTCGGCCTGGGGATCGGCGCCAACACGGCGATGTTCAGCCTGGTCGACGCCGTTCTCCTGCGGCCCCTCCCCTTTCCCGCGCCGGACCGTCTCCTGGACATCTGGACGGTCAATCCGAAAAAGACACCCGATCCCTCCGGCGCCTCTTATCCCGACCTGCTCGACTGGGTCGAAAGGAGCCGGGCGTTCACTCACCTGGGGGGCTACTTCGCTGTCGACTTCGATCTCGGCGGCGATGCACCGGAGCGACTCACCGGCGCCTGCGCCTCGGTCGACTTTTTGCCCGCTCTGGGAGTCCAGCCGATCCTCGGCCGCAACTTTCTGCCGGCGGAGGACAAGGGCACCGGAACCGACGTGGCGATCCTCGGTTACGGGCTCTGGAAGCGCCACTTTGCGGGCTCCGCGGACATCATTGGACAGAAGATCCCGCTCCAGGGGCGGCCGTTCACAGTCGTCGGCGTCCTCCCTCCCGAATTCGACTTCCCGCAGGACACAGAGGTGCTGACGCCGCTGGCCCTGCTCGGCTGGCAGAACCGCTCCGGACGCGGCCTCTCGGTCGTCGGCCGGCTGCGCCCGGGTGTCTCCCGAACTCAGGCCTTCGACGACCTGAGCACCGTCGCGCGCCAACTCGCCGCCGAGTACCCGGGAACGAACACGGGTTTCGAGGTCCGTCTGGCGCCGCTGCACGAGCGCTTGGTGGGCGACGTTCGACCAACTCTGGTGGCCCTGCTGGGCGCGGTCAGCCTCGTGCTGCTCATAGCCTGCGCCAATATGGCTAACCTGCTCCTGGCGCGGAACCTCGCGCGCAGCCGCGAGACCTCGATCCGGATCGCGCTGGGAGCCGGGCGCCGGCGCATGGTGCAACAAATGCTCACGGAGAGCCTGGTGCTTTCGCTCCTCGGCGGGCTCCTCGGCATACTTGTCGCCTGGCTGAGCCTCAAGGCATTCCTCGCCTTCGGACCGACAGACCTGCCGCGCCTCCATGCGTTCACCCTCAACGGCCGGGCGCTTCTCTTCACCGCCCTCCTGTCGCTCGTCACCGGTGTGCTGTTCGGCTCGGCTCCGATCGTCAGCACTCTGCGCAACTCCCCCTTGAGCGCGCTGCGGGAAGGCGGCCGGGGAGGCACGACTGGGACCTGGCATCGACAGCTTCGCAACCTGCTGGTCATTTCCGAAGTGACCCTCGCCATGACGTTGCTGATCGGCGCCGGGCTGTTCATCCGCAGCCTGCTGCGCCTGAATGACGTCAATCCCGGCTTTGAGGTCAGCCGGCTCCTGACCCTGCAAATTTCGCTGGTCAAAACGAAATATCCGGACTATCCACGCCAAGCCGACTTCTTTGCCCGCCTCCTTCCGCGCGTCTCCAATCTGCCCGGCGTACAGGCCGCGGGAGCCATCAGCGTGCTTCCGATGAGCGGTTTCGCCTCCTCGTACAGCTTTCACGCCGAGGGGCTGCCGCTGCTGAGCCGGGCCGAGTCGCCAGAGGTCGAGACCCGCGTGGTATGGCCCGGCTACTTCCGTGCCCTGGGCGTTCCCTTGCTGAGTGGGCGAAGCTTCACCGAAGCCGACCGGCAGGAGCCCCCCGCGGTGCTCATCATCAACCACGCGATGGCCGAGGAGTACTTTCCCGGCCAGGATCCGCTGGGACGCACGGTGACCCTGTTCCAAGACTCGCTGCCCCGCCGCGTGGTGGGTGTCGTCGCCGATGTGCGCAGCTTCGGCCCTTCCGCGCCGCCGCGCCCGGAAATCTACGCTCCCTTCTCAGGAAGCCTGCCACGTCCTCCTCTTTTCCTGGTGGTCCGCACGACCGGCTCCCCCTCGGCGATTGTGGGCACTGTGCGACAGGCGATCCAGGAGATCGACCGCGAGCAGCCGGTCCCGAAGGTGCGGACGATGGAGCAGTACCTCGCCGACTCGCTGGCGCAGCCACGCTTCCGCACTCTTCTGCTCGCGTTCTTCTCAGCCGGAGCCCTGTTCCTCGCGGCGATGGGTCTCTACGGCGTGCTCGCGCACTCCGTGCGGCAGATCCAGACCGAGATCGCCATCCGCATGGCGCTCGGGGCGAGCCCACGCTCCATCTTCGTGATGGTGACGCGCCGTGCGCTGACCCTGCTCGCGGCCGGGATTGGGCTCGGTCTCTTCGGCAGTTTCCTGCTCTCGCGAACGCTCTCGAGCCTTCTCTTCGGAATTGCTCCCTGGGATCTCATCACGTTCACAGCGACGATTCTCCTTCTTCTCGCTGTCGGTCTAGCTGCCAGCTACCTTCCTGCTCGGAAAGCCACCTTGATCGAACCCATCCGGCTCCTTCGCTGACTTGTCTGGATCTGATCGCCTCGATCTAGTTGACGACCTCTCTGCCGTCTGGCATTCCTGCATTTTTCCTATACCGAAGCACCTCGAACCACAGGGCACAACGATTCGACTTGACATACTCGTGAAGATCTCACCGACCGCTAGTGGCGAACTGCGGCATCCGAGCGCGGAACTCGTGACCTCTGCATATCGTGCGTGATCGCACTGTATGCTCCCCGCTACGAGGAACTCTGATTCAGGAAACTCACGAGGCCGCCTTCCTTCTCCCTACCTCCTCCGGCAACTCCCCCTGCTTCCGCATCTTCTGGATGGCACGGTAGACCGTCGTCGACGGAAGGCTCACCTCCTCGGCAATGCTGCGAACCGTCGCACCCGCGAGCACCAGCTCGCGGATCTCCTTGTGCCGGTCCGTTGCCCGGAGGGCTTTCCAGATCCAAACGGCGAGGCTGTCGGCCCCGGAGACGCTCGCCTCAAAAGGCTCCGCCAGATCGCCCCAGACCTGCCGCCCTTTGGCGAGATGTACCTCGAAGCGCGTACCCTCGGATGGCCTATAGTCGGCGGGCTGCTTCAGGTGGAGCACCTGGTCGAGAATGTCCTCCCGCTTGCTCGTACCTCTCTGCCTTCCGTCCTTTCCGTCGTGGTGGACGATCAGGACGGCGAAGCCCTGGCGGCGAAGCTTGAGGAGCCAGGTCTGAACAGCATCCCAGCTCGCGGCGTCGTTTTCGCTTGCGTCACCGCTCTGACAAAGGGTGCTCACAGAGTCGAGAATCAAGAGCTTGATCGAGGGAGAGAGCATTTCCTCGATCTCGGCTTGTCCTTCAGGGGTCGCGAGGCTCCGCAGATTTCGCCCGACCCGATCGGTACAGAGAAGCCAGAGGGGCAGGTCCAGATCAGCCCAGGCTTTCACATTCGCCCGCAAACGCCCTTGGAGCTCCGACGTCGGCATCTCGCCGTCGACGAGCAGGACTCCCGCCGCGGAGGGTACCCGGTAGCGCAAGAAGGGCTTCCCCGATGCAATCGCGCAGGCGAGCCCTAGCCTATGTTTGACGGGTGCGCCGCTAAGTACTTTAGAATGAATGCTCAATTTTTTGAATTGTCACTACAGGGAAAGATCTCCTCGCCGGTCGGGGGGGCGGGGGGCTCG
>Ga0307506_10000045_pt1 | contig 54497 bp, 44 predicted proteins | sample 25_S_MG_FD_202175 | JGI IMG/M metagenome (GOLD analysis project Ga0307506, IMG submission 202175) | Soil microbial communities from Populus trichocarpa stands in riparian zone in the Pacific Northwest, United States - 25_S | ecosystem: Environmental > Terrestrial > Soil > Riparian zone > Trees... | reverse complement strand
CGCTGCTCGCCTTCGAGCTCGAGGAGCGCGTTGAGCAGATCGACCAGCAGGTGCTTGTTCGGCTCGGCGCCGAAGATGCGCTTGAAGACGAAGTCGGTCTTGGGATCAGCGAAAACAGGCAACATGGGGCTCATCATACGGCAGGAGTGGCGCTCAGGCACGCCATCGCCTCGCGCGCAGCAGGCGAGCCTACAGATCCGGCAGCTCGGCTTCGGCCAGACGAGCGCGGCCAGAGGTAGCTGTTACAATCCGCCGCCAATGGCGGCGCCTCCCTCCCTTCCGTCTCCGCAGCGCCTGCTCGGCCTGGTGGATGCCATGGCCGGCCGGCGGGTTGCCATGCTGGTCGACCTGGTGGCGGACGTGTTCATCACCGGTGTGCCGAAGCGGATCAGCCGCGAGGCGCCGGTGCTCATCCTGGCGTACCAGGGGGAGAAGCTGGTCCCGGGCGGCGGTGCCAACGCGGTGGCGAACGTGGCGGCGCTCGGCGGCCGGCCGCTGCCTCTGGGGATCGTCGGCGACGACGCTCACGGACGCGGGCTGCTGGCCGGACTGGAGGAGCGGGGGATCGAGACGGCGGGCATCCTGGTCCGCCCCGGGTACCACACGCCGACCAAGGTGCGCATTCTGGGCGGCGGCAAGCACTCCATCAAGCAGCAGATCGTGCGCTACGACATTGAGGAGAGCCTGGAGCTCACCGACGGCGAGCGCGGCCTCTTCGCGGCGACGCTGGCCGCGTGGGCGGCGGCAGGCGACATCGGCGCCGCCATCCTCTCCGACTACGGCTACGGCACCGTCGAGCCCGGGCTGCTGCCGCGCGTGCGTGCCGCGCTTCCCCAAGCGACCGTGGTCTGCGACAGCCGCTACCGCCTCGGCGACTTCACCGGGCTGGACGGCGCGACGCCCAACGAAGAAGAGGCCGAGACGCTCCTCGGCGGCGCGGTCAACGACGATCCGGAGCTCCTGGAGGAGGCCGGCCGCCGGCTGCTCGACCGATTGGGCGCGCGCTTCCTCCTGATCACCCGCGGCAGCCGCGGCATGAGCCTGTTCGAGGACGGCCTGTCCATCCACCTGCCGGTGCACGGCACCGACCAGGTGGCGGACGTCACCGGCGCCGGCGACACGGTGATCGGTGCTTTCGCCCTGGCGCTCGCCGCCGGGGCTTCCCCTCTGGAGGCCGCGCTCCTCGCCAACTACGCGGGCGGCGTGGTGGTGATGAAGATGGGCACGGCGACGCTCACACCGGACGAGCTCCGGCACGCGGTGGCCAGCGATCCGCGATCCCCGGCGGAGGTGCGATGGGTGAGATCCTGACGATCGATGAGCTGGCCGCGCGGATCGCGGAGCTCAAGGCGCGCGGGCAGAGAGTCGCCTTCGCCAACGGCCATTTCGACCTCCTGCACGTCGGCCACCTGCGCTACCTCCAGGCGGCGCGGGCGGAGGGCGACGTCCTGGTGGCCGCCCTGAACGACGACGACTCGGTGGCGCGCCTGAAAGGCCCCGGCCGGCCGGTCGTCCCCGCCGCCGAGAGGGCCGAGCTGCTGGCCGCCCTGGAGCCGGTGGGCTTCGTGGTGATCTTCGCGGGCGATTCGCCGGCGCCTCTCCTCGCCCGCCTGCAACCGGACGTACACTGCAAGGGGACCGACTATGGCACGCCCGAGCGCGTCCCCGAATATGCCGTCGTCCGCGCCTACGGCGGCCGCACGGCCTTGGTGGGCGATCCCAAGGACCACGCGACGAGCGATCTCATCGCCAAGGTGAAGGGCCTGCCATCCGCCTCCTGATCGTCCGCACCAGCGCCCTCGGCGACGTGGTGCACGCCCTCCCGGTCCTCACCGCGCTGCGCCGGCACTTTCCTCGCCATCAGACGCCGCAAGCACCTCCAATGCGGATCGGCTGGGTGGTGGAAGAGGCGATGGCGCCGGTGCTCGCCGGGCATCCGGACCTCGACGAGCTGCTGACGGTGCGCCTGCGGGCCTGGGGGAAGCGCCCGTTTGCGCCGTCCACCCTGCGCGGGCTCGCCGGCTTCCTCACCGCTCTCGACCGCTTCGCTCCCGACGTCGTCCTCGACCTCATGGGCAACCACAAGGCGGGGGCCATCGCCGCCCTCACTCTCGCCGACCGGCGGATCGGCGCGGCGTGGGCAGACCGGCGGGAGCCGTCCAGCGGCGTCTGGATCAACGAGCCGGTGGTGCCCCGGGGCACCCATGCCGTCGACCGCATGCTGTCCCTCCTCGACGCTCTCGGCGTGCCGCCCAAGCCGGCCGATTTCGCGCCGGAGAAGCTGTTTCTCACTGCCACTCCGGAGCCGGCGGAGCCGTTCGCCCTCCTTCATCCCGGCGCCGGCTGGGGCAACAAGATCTACCCGCCGGATCGGTGGGGCGAAGCGGCGCGGCGGCTGCGCGAGCTGACGGGCATCTCCACCCTGGTGGCCGCAGCGCAGGGCGAGGAGAGCCTGGCTGCGGCGGTGGAAGCGGCGGGCGGCGGCGCGGTGCGGATCGTCCCGGCGGGCGACCTGCCCACCCTCGCGGCGCTGATCCGCCGGTCGCGCCTGGTGCTCGGCGGCGACTCGGGTCCGACCCATCTGGCGCACGCCCTGGGCGTGCCGGTCCTCATGCTCATGGGCCCCACCGATCCGGCGCGCAACGGCCCCTACGGCGCACCCGGCCGCGCCCTGTCGAAGATCCTCCCGTGCAGCTTCTGTCACCGCCGCTTCGGCGAGACCAAGGCCTGCCTGCTGGAGATCCCGCCCGAGCGGGTGGCGTTGCGGGCGGCGGAGATGCTCGCGCGCTCGGCCTCACCCCCGTCCCCCATACGCGTTAACTTGAGCCCTTTCTTGCCGATGTAGGGGAGGGGCTTGCCCCCTCCCGTGTGGGCGGAGCCGATTCACGAAGACCGAGCCTTCCGCCGCCCGCCCCCTCCCCATCCCTCCCCCGCGCGTGCCCCCGCCCCCCACCCCGAGCGGGAGAGGGCGCCCGCGCCCGAAAACAACAGCCTCCGGCCCCTCTGCTGTTTTTGGGGCTGGGTGGTGGCGCCCCTCTCCCGTTCGGGGTGGCGGGTGTGGGGGACGCACGGGAGAGGGGACGGGGGAGAGGGCCCGGGCGGTGGAAAGGCTTTGTTGTCTCCTCCGAGCCCTCCGCCCACCCAGGAGGGGGCAAGCCCCGGGCCGGGGGGTGAGGTCGGGCGGCGCCGACTTTGACGTGACGCTGGTCCTTGCCGCCCTCGTTGACCCTTTTTCCCGGCGGCTGCTAGACTGTCGACTGCTTTTCGCAAGAATACGCAGGTCTGCATTCTTCGGTCGGAGATCGCATGGCACCACCGGAAGTCGCCGCACGTCGTCAGCCGCAGCAGCCGGACAAGCTGGGAGATCTGCTGGTCAAGACCGGCAAGATCAGCCAGACCCAGCTCCAGGAGGCCCTCGTCCTCCAGAAGGATCAGGGCGGCCGGCTCGGCACGAACCTCATCAAGCTCGGTCACCTGACGGACCGCCAGCTCGTCGACGCGCTCTCGGAGCAGTTCAAGGTCCCCTCCGTCGACCTCATGAGCATGGAAGTCGACGAATCGGTCGTCAAGATCATCCCGGCCGACATTGCACGTAAATACACGATCTTCCCGGTCGCCAAAGCCGGCGCCACGGTCACCGTGGCGATGATCGATCCGACGAACGTGTTCGCCATGGACGACGTGAAGTTCATGACCGGCTACAAGGTCGAGCCGGTCGTGGCCTCCGAGACGGCGATCCGCAGCGCCATCGACCGCTACTACGGGTCGACCCACGCCATCGAGCTGAAGAAGGTGATGGAGGACCTCTCGGAGGAGGGCGCCAGCGACCTCGAGGTGCTGGAAGAGGAAGAAGACCTCGACCTCGCCACCCTCGAAGAGGAGTCCGAGCAGGCGCCGGTGGTCAAGCTGGTGAACCTCATCCTCACCGACGCCATCAAGCGCGGCGCCTCGGACATTCACATCGAGCCTTACGAGAAGGACTACCGTGTCCGCTACCGCATCGACGGCATCCTCTACGAGATGATGCGCCCGCCGCTCAAGCTCAAGGAGGCGATCACCAGCCGCGTCAAGATCATGGCCAAGCTCGACATCGCCGAGAAGCGCCTGCCGCAGGACGGCCGCATCAAGATCAAGACCAAGATCTCGGGCAAGACCAAGGACCTCGACTACCGCGTCTCCGTGCTGCCCACGCTCTTCGGCGAGAAGATCGTCATGCGGCTCCTCGACAAAGACAAGCTCATGCTCGACATGACCAAGCTGGGCTTCGAGGCCGAGTCGCTGCGCAAGTTCGAGACCGCCATTCTCAAGCCGTACGGCATGGTGCTGGTCACCGGCCCCACCGGCTCGGGCAAGACGAACACCCTCTACTCGGCCCTCTCGCGCATCAACACCTCGGAGGTCAACATCATGACCGCCGAGGACCCGGTGGAGTTCAACCTCGCCGGCATCAACCAGGTGCAGACGCGGGAGAACATCGGCCTGAACTTCGCGGCGGCGCTGCGCTCCTTCCTGCGCCAGGACCCCAACATCATCCTGGTGGGCGAGATCCGCGACTTCGAAACCGCGGAGGTCGCGATCAAGGCCGCCATGACCGGCCACCTCGTGCTCTCGACGCTGCACACCAACGACGCGCCGTCCACGATCAGCCGCCTGATGAACATGGGCATCGAGCCGTTCCTCGTGGCGACCTCGGTGCACATGATCGTGGCGCAGCGCCTCATCCGCCGCGTCTGCACCTTCTGCAAAGAGCCGCTGGAGGTGGCCAACGCCGGCCTGGTGAGCGCCGGCTTCTCGGAGCAGGAGGCGCGGACGCTGAAGCTCTTCAAGGGGCGCGGCTGCGAGCGGTGCAGCAACACCGGCTATAAAGGCCGTCTGGGCCTTTACGAAGTGCTCGAAGTGGACGACGAGATGAAGGAGATGGTCCTCTCCGGCGCCAGCTCCTTCGAGCTGCGTCACAAGGCGATTCAGGCGGGGATGATGACGCTCCGCATGAGCGGCCTGCAAAAAGTGCGCGATGGCATCACGACGGTGGAAGAAGTCGTCCGCGAGACGGTCCTCTAAAGTCTCCTGGGCTCAATACTTCGGAGGACGGACACTGGTGGTGGTGGTCGTGCTGGTGGGGGTCTGCGTCTTCTTGACCGCGCTCAGGATGCCGATGCCCAACAGGCAGATCACGCCGACGGCGATCCACAGGGTGGGCGCTCCGGCCAGGTGAGCGCCCAGCGCGAGCCCGACGATCAGAATGATGAAGCCGACCAGATAAAGACCGAATGAGGACGACATGGCGTCCCTCCTCTCTGAAAATGAGAAAAAGAGTCTCCCGGGATGATCCCATGGAGCCCTGCCGGTGATAGATTCAAGAGTCGCGCCAAGGTCCTTCTACGCTCCATGACCTCCTCATCCTCTTCCTCGGCCCCTCCCAGCCGCCGCCAGAAGCTCGCCGCCGTCCTTCTCGGCCTTGCGGCGGCGCTCGGTGCCGGGGAGATCCTGGTGCGCGTCGCCGGAGCGGCGCCCGAGGTGGCGCCGGTGCGGCGGGGCCGCTTCCAGCTCTCCTCCGATCCCCGCCTCGTCTTCGAGCCGGTGCCCAACCTCCACGTCGCGGGTCCGCCGGACGGCTTCTTCGAGTACTCCGGGAGCAGCAACAGCCTCGGCTACCGCGACCGTGAGCACAGCGTGGCCAAACCGCAAGGGACCTACCGCATCGCCGTCCTCGGGGACAGCATCGCCGCCGGCTACCGCATCGACCGCACCGCGGACGTCTTCCCCGCCCGCCTCGAAGACGGCCTTCGCCGCGCCGGGCTGCCCGTCGAGGTGCTGAATTTCGCGGTCACCGGCTACAACACCGGGCAGGAGGTCGAGACCCTGCGCACCCGCGCCCTCCGCTTCGCGCCCGACCTCGTGCTCGTGGCCTACTGCCACAACGACCGCCGGCCGCCCGACCCGAGAATCGTCGATCTCCTGCGCCAGGCCCAGGGGAAACGCCGCGTGCCGCCGCTCGCCCCGCTCGACCGCGCCCTCACCCGCAGCGCGCTCTATCGCTTCGTGCGCTACAGCGTGCTCCAGGCCGGCGAACGGCGCCGCGAGGCGGCGGACGAGGCGCAGGGCGGCAACACCGTCGCCCGTTCGCTCCACGAGCTCGCCGGCCTCTCCCGCGCCCACGGCTTCAAGGTGCTCCTCGCCGTCTTCCCCTACCTGCCCAAGCCCTACGAGCGGGAGCACGCCGAGCAGCACGCCATTCTCGCCGACATCGCGCGCCGCGAAGGCTTCCGCGACCTCGACCTGCGGCCCGCCTTCCGCGACTGCGGCCCGCCCCTCGACGAGCTCCGCTTCGACCGCTATCACCCCACCGCGGCCGGCCAGGCCTGCGCCGCCGAGGCCATGTCGACCGCCGTGCGGGAGATCCTGGCCGCGGGCGGCTGAGGGCTTCACTTTGTCCGGAATCCTCCCCGGCCTCTGGCTCGCCCTCCTCACCGCCGGCCTCGCCGCGGCGTTGCGGCGGTGGTGGGACCCGGTGCCCGGACGGGTGCTCGCGCTGTTTGCCGCCGTCCTGCTCGCCCTCTTCGCCCCGGCTCTCTTCGGCGGCCGGGTGCTGCTGCCGCTGGACATCCTGACGCGGCATCCGCCGTTCCAGGGGCTCGCGATGCCGGCCGCGCGGGGCAATCCCGGCAACCCACTGCAGCGGGATCTGGTGACGCAGATCGTCCCCTGGCAACTGGAGGTGCGCGCGGCGTTCGCGCGCGGTGAGTGGCCGCTGTGGAACGACCACGCCGGAGCCGGCATGCCTCTCCTCGGCGATCCCCAGTCGCAGAGCTTGCAGCCCCTGGTCCTGCTCGCCGCCCCGCTCCCGATCGCCCAGGCGGTGGGGGTGACTGCGGCCCTGCGCGTCCTCGTCCCCCTGATCTTTCTCTTTCTTTTCCTGCGCCGCCAGGGCGCCGGCGAGCCCGCCGCCTGTGCCGGCTCCCTCGCCTACGGCCTGTGCGGCTTCCAGCTCCTCGGGCTCGGCTGGCCGAGCGCCAATACGGCGGCCCTCCTGCCGCCGCTGCTCTACGCCCTGGCGATCTCGGACGACCGGGGAGCGCGGCGCGACTTCCTGCTCCTCGTGCTGGCCACCGCGTCCGTTCTGCTCGCCGGGCATCCGGAGACGATCCTCTACGCCGGTCTCGCCGCCGGCGGTCTCGCCGCGGCGCGGCTCCTCGCCCGGCCGCGCGGCTCCCGGCGCTCTCTCTTCCTGCGCTGGAGCGCGGCCGGGCTGCTGGCGGGCTGCCTGGCGGCACCGGCCCTCGCGCCGGCCGCTACCTATCTGCCACAGGGGCACCGCACCTGGATGATGGAGCGCCGCAATGCCACCCTGACCCGCGACACCCGCGGCCCTCTCGCTGACATCGGGAAGGAGAACGGCGGCAGCCTCCGGCAGCGGCTGGTGCCGATGGTGGCGCCGAACGCCTATGGCAACGACCGCTTCGGCGCCTACTGGGGAGGGACGAACATCAATGAGGACGCCGCCGGTTACGCCGGCGGCGCCGCCTTGCTGGCGGCTCTCCTCGCCTGCGCGCCGGGAGCGCGGCGGTTCCGTGAGGAGCGGCTGTTCCTGGGCCTGGCCGCCGTGGCGCTGCTGGTCGTGGTGCGGCCACCGGGCCTCGCCTGGCTGCTGATCCGGATCCCGGGTCTCAAGCAGTCTTCCACCTTCCACCATCGCATCCTGCTGCTCCTCGCTCTCGCCCTGGCGGTCCTCGCGGCGTACACAGCCGAGCGTTGGCAGCGCGGCGAGATCCGGCGCCGCGCCGTGCTGAGCGTCGCCGCGCTGCTGGCCGGCCTCTCCCTGTGGGGCACGCTCGGCGCCACCGCCACCGCCGCTCCGCTGCGGCCGGATGCCCTGCTCACTCTCCGCCTCTCCTCCCTGGCTCTCCACCTCGCGGTGCTCGGCGCCGCGGCCTGGCTGCTGGCACGCCCCCGCCGGCCCGCCGCGGCCTGGGGCCTGGCGGCGCTGGTGGCGGCGGAGCTGATCCTCCTCCACCGTCCCGCCAACCCGGCGCTGCCCGCCGCGCTGTTCTACCCGCGCACCGCGGCGCTCGACTTCCTCCGCGACCACCTCCGTCTTTCCCCCGGCGGAGCGCGGGTGGCCGGCGTCGCGAGCGCCCTGCCCGCCAACCTCGCCGGGGTCTACGGCTTCGCCGACGCCCGGATCTCGAACCCTTCGAAACCGTCTCTCTACACCCTCGCCATGCAGCCGGTGAGCCGCTCCGTGCGCAACATCGAGGACGTCTTCGAGCCCCGCGAGCACCCGCTCTACCAGCTCCTGGGAGTGCGCTACGTCATCACGCCGCCCCTCCGCCGAGGGGCCGCCCGGCACCTGCACCCGGTCTTCCGCGACGAGAGCGCCTGGATCTTCGAGCAGCCGGCTCCCCTGCCCCGGCTCTTCCTCCCCGCCGCGGTCGACTCGGCGGCCACCCCCGGGACCGCGTGGACCGCCTGGCTGGCCGCCAACCCGAGCTTCGCGGCGCGCTCGCTGCTCCAGGAGATCCCCGGGGGCGCGGCGTCCTGGTCCGCCGGCTCAAGCCCCTGGCAGGAGACCGAGCTGTGGATCGACCGCCTCGAGCCGGAGCGCCTCGGCGCCGAGGCCCTCCTGCACCAGGAGCGGCCTCTCGCCTCCAGCCTCTACCAGGACGGCGGCTGGCGGCTCCTCCTCGACGGCCGCCCGCGCTCCACCCTGCTCGCCAATGGTCCGTTCGTGGCCGCCTGGCTCCCCGCCGGCCGGCACCGGATCGATCTCCTCTACCGGCCGCCCGGCTTCGCCGCCGGCTGCCTGCTCGCCGCGCTCGCCGTCGCCGCGCTCTGCCTGTGGCTGACGCCGCCGCCGCGATGGCGTGGCTGAGTTGAAAGAAGCCGGCAGACTCAACTCTCGTACAATGGCGCTCGCCTGGCCCGCGAGGAGGGTCTGCATCACACACTGCAACGAAGCTCCCCGGAACGGAGTGACCATGCCTCACTTGGCGATCTCTGACGAGCAAATGGCGCGGTTCTGTCGGAACCAGCACACCCGCCGCTTGTCCCTGTTCGGTACTACGCTCACGGGCACCACCGGGGAGAGGAGTGATTCATGAGCGCATCCTGGAGCTGGCCGGGATCCCGTTGGTGGCGCGTCGATCTCCACGCGCACTCGCCCGCGTCGTATGACTTCAAGCCGGACACCGACCGAGAAGCGAAGGACTGGGCAGCGTGGGTGTCCGCGGCCAGAAGTGCTGGCCTTCAGGCGGTCGCGCTGACCGACCACAACACTCCAGCCGGGATTTCCGACATCCAGACGGCCGCCGCTGCCCAGAGTTTGTTCGTCTTTCCCGGGGTCGAGGTCACGGTGGGTGGCATCCACCTGCTTTGCCTCTTCGACCCAAAGTGTATACGGGAGGACGTCGTCGCGCTTCTGTCGAAGCTCGGCATCGAACCCGCCATGTTCGGCCGGCAGGATGCGTCTTCGAGCAAGAGCATCGTCGAGGCGATCGAATTGGCGACTGCCGCGGACGCCGTCGTCGTAGCCGCCCATGTCAACGGACCCAAAGGCTTGCTCACGATGCCCCAAGGCCAGGACCGCCTCAAGTCGCTGAAGGCACCGGGACTGATCGCCGCCGAGCTGTGTCCACTATCGGAGCCGGGATGGATTGATCCGGATGGGACCGATGTTCAAGAATGGCTGGACGGCACCAGGACCGAGGGACGCAAGCTCGCGCGAGTATGGTGTTCCGACAGTCACAGATTCGATGAAGCCGGACGGCGATTCACGTGGATGAAGATGACGCGGCCCGATGCCGAAGGGATTCGCCTCGCCTTGCTGGATGGCTCGGGCTCGCTGCAACCCGCGGAGACGGCAAACCCGGGCGACCCCAACAAGCACGCCGACTATGCCATCGAGAGCATCGCGGTCCGGCAGGCGAAGTACATGGGCCGCTGGAAAGAGCCGGAGCCACCCCATCCGCTGACTGTCGAGCTCAACCCCTGGCTCAATGCCCTGATCGGCGGTCGCGGTACAGGAAAATCGACTCTCGTCGATCTCTGCCGTAAAGCCTTTCGTCGCGAGAGTGAGCTGAACGGCGGCGGCGAAACCTCCTTGCGCGCGGCATTCGACAAACGCATGCGGGTCCCTGCCAACCGCCTTGAGGAGGGCCTCCTCACGCCCGACACCGTCGTGGAGGTCACGTATCGCAAGGACGGCGAGCGGTTCGTCCTCTCCTGGGACCAGCAAGGACACACGCCCTCGATCTCTCGCCTTGACGGTGACCGGCGCGTCGCCGAGGAAGGCGATATCCGCGAGCGTTTCCCGGTTCGAATCTACAGCCAGAAACAGCTCTTCGATCTCGCCAGGAAACCGGACGCCCTCCTCACCGTCATCGACGACAGCGCGGAGGTGCGAGGCGCAGAGCTCCTCCGGCTTCGCAAGGAGGCCGAGACCCAATATCTGTCCCTGTGCGCCGAGGCTCGCGCCCTCCGAGCCCAGGCCGCCGAGCTGCCGGCTCGAACCGCTACGCTGGCTGACGTGCGGAGGAAGCTGGAGGTGCTCCAGCAAGGTGGCCATGCCAAGACGCTGAACGACTACCGGACACGCCGTCGGCAGGACGGCACCTGGGAATCCATCCAACAGGCCGCGGCGGATGCCGTGGAGGCCATGGGACGGTGCGCGGACGACCAACTCGCCGTCGCGGACCTCAACCTCGGCACTGAAGCGGATGGCGACACAGCAACGGCGGCGCTGAAGCGCGCGCACGAGCAGGTGCGCAGCATTGTGGCGAACCTGCAAAAGATCGTTCTCGATGCCAGCGAGCAGGCCCGTATGGAGATCGCAGACGTTCGAGCCGGTGGGGACGCGACGACATGGCGGGCAGCAGTCAGCGCAAGCGAGCTGGAATACCAGACCGTCACGCAACAACTCACTGAAGCGGGGATTGCGAACCCCGGCGAGTATCGCGACCTTCTCCAGCGCGCGACCATGCTGGAACAGGAGATCGGCGCGCTCGAGAAGCGACAGGTGACGGCAGACGAGAGAGAGAGAGAGGCAGCCGGCGTGCTGCACCGCTACCGCGAGCTTCGCGGCGAGCTCACCGAGAGGCGCAATCGGTTCGCTGGCAAGACCTCGAGCGACCTGATCAAGGTCGAGGTCAAGGGCTACGGCAGGCGCGAGGGTCTCGAAGGCTTCCTTCGTGACGCCTTGGGCGTCCCCCGCTTCGACGACGACTACCACGAACTCGGCGATCAGATCGGCCCCGCAGCGGATCAGCCCTGGAGCTTCGAGAAGCTCGACGGGCTGGTGGCGCGCCTTCGCGAGGTGCTCGGCGACCCGCAGAAACAATGGGACGCCAAGGACCGGCGTTTCGAGACCGCGCTACGCAAGCTCCAGCCGGAACGCCTCGATCGCGCGGCACTGTATCTCCCGGACGATTCCGTGGAGGTGAGCTTCCGTGACCCGCGGGACGGAAACACCGAATGGCGGCAACTTGCGCAAGGATCGCCGGGCCAGCAGACCGCGGCGTTGCTCGCATTCGTGCTTGGTTATGGGCACGAGCCAATCATCCTTGACCAACCCGAAGACGACCTCGACAACACGCTCATCTACGAGTTGCTCGTTCGCAGCTTGCGCGACAGGAAGTCGACGCGCCAGATCATCGTCGTGACCCACAACCCGAACATCGTCGTGCATGGCGATGCCGAGCTCGTGGTATCCCTGAAGGCGAACCGCAGCCAGACGCAGATCGCCTTCGCCGGAGGACTGCAGGAGCAGAAGGCGCGCGACGAGATCTGCCGCGTGATGGAGGGCGGGCGCGACGCCTTCGAGACGCGCTACCGTCGCATCATGCTTCCCGGAGGACGACGAGATGGATAGCCATGAGGACCTTGCTCGACGCATTCGGCTCGGAGAGGACTCCGAGCTGGAGCTCAAGCGCGTGCTGCTGGCGGGCGCACGCGTCACCTCTCCAGGGCGCAGTGACTTCGCAGATGAGCTGGCGGCCTTCGCGAACGGTCGCGGCGGGACGCTCGTGCTTGGCGTCGACGACAAGACACGCGAGCTCCTGGGGTTACCGATCGAGCACATTGATGCCGTGGAGAGTTGGGTTCGCGAAACCTGCAACGATGCCGTGAAGCCTGCGATCGATGCCGTGATTCGAAAGCTCGAGTTGCCGGACTCCACGGGCAAGCTCGTGCCGTTGATTCGAGTCGATGTGGCCCGCAGCCTGTTCGTCCACAAGAGCCCCGGCGGCTACTTTCGCCGACTCGGCAGCTCCAAGCGGGAGATGGCCCCGGACATCCTGGCACGGCTCTTCCAGGAGCGCAGCCAGAGCCGCGTGATTCGGTTCGACGAGTCGCCTGTTCCCGGGACATCCCCCGCCGAGATCGATCCTCAGCTTGCACGCCGCTTCCTGCGTGACAGCACAGAGCCGACCGACGCGTCGCTTCGCAAGCTCCGGATTGTCGCGGACGATGAAGACGGCGTCCCGCGGATGACTGTCACCGGCGTATTGCTCTGCACCCAGGAACCGCAGCACTGGATGCCGTACGCGCAGATCCAGGCCGTGAGCTACGCTGGCGAGCGCAAGGATGTGAACTATCAGAGCGACGCCCGCGACCTGGGTGGCCCGCTCGACGTTCAGGTCATGGAGGCACTCAACTTCGTTCGCCGCAACATGCGGGTTCAGGCGACGAAGACGATCGGACGCGTGGAATTCGCCCAGTTCAGCGAGCGCGCGATGTTCGAAGCGCTCGTCAATGCGGTCGCCCATCGAGACTACTCGATGGCCGGCGCGAGGGTGCGCCTGCACATGTTCGGGGATCGCATCGAGCTCTACGTACCCGGTGGCCTCGCCAACACGCTGACTCCGGACAGTATGCAACTGCGCCAGTACAACAGAAACGAGCTGATCGTGTCGCTTCTGGCGCGCTGCCCTGTCGGCGCGAATGAGGGACTAGGGCGAACGTACCTGATGGACCGACGCGGCGATGGCGTACCGATCATCCTTGATGAGAGCAGCAGGCTGTCTGGACGCACCCCAGAGTACAGCCTGATTGACGACAGCGAGCTGCGCCTCGTGATCTGGGCAGCCGCCGGGCAGAAGCGAGCTCCGGAGAGCAAAGAATAGCATGGCCGCGCAAACTTCTGCCGCGTCCCCTTCCGAACCTACTTCGGGTCCCAGACCAGGATCTGGTCCAGGCTTTTCCGGTGGAGGTCCGGGACCAGACAGCCGGGGGCGGCGTAGCCGACAGGGAAGAGGATGAACGGTTTTTCGTTCGGGGGCCGCTTGAGGATGCGATTGAGGAAGGCCATGGGGCTGGGCGTGTGGGTGAGAGTGGCGAGGCCGATGTTGTGCAGGGCGGTGATGAAGAGGCCGCAGGCGATGCCGACGCTCTCCTTGGGGTAGTAGTTCTTCTTCTTGCCGCCTCCGGGGAGGGCCTCGTAGAGCTGCTCGAAGACGACGACGAGCCAGGGCGCGGTCTCCAGGAATGGCTTCTCCCAGGTGGTGCCGAGCGGCTGGAGCGCCGCCAGCCACTCCTGGGGCATGCGCCCGCCGAGATAGCTCTCCCGCTCCTCTTCCTCGGCGGCGAGGCGGATCTCGCGCTTGATCTGCGGATCGCCGACGACGACGAAGAGCCAGGGCTGGCGGTGCGCGCCCGAAGGCGCCGTCGCCGCGGTCCGGATGGCCAGCTCGACGAGCTCCCGCGGCACCGGGTCCGGTGAGAGCTCGCGCACGCTCCGCCGCCGGTCCATCTTGCGGAAGAGGTCGCGCGCCCGCCGCAGCATCTTCTCCTCCGGCAGGCGCTCGGGGCGGTAGGGAATGAAGGACGGCTGCTGGCTCATCGGGTTTCTCCTCGTAGCGAGGCCGCCGTCTCCCGCAACAGCCGCCAGAGAGCGTCGATGTGTTCCCCCGAGGTCCGCAGGTTGCCGATCGCCACCCGCGGCGTGAGGCGTCCGTGCAGCAGGGTCGGGGAGAGGAAGAACGGGCCCGCGGCATTGACCTGGGCGAGGAGCCGCTCATTGAAGCGGTCGCGCTCCTCGGGTGGGGCCTCGGGGGCGGCCGGATGCGCCCGGAAGCAGACGGCGCTGAAGGGGACCGGCGCCGCCAGCTCGAAACCCGGCTCGGCCTCGATGCGCGCCGCGAGACCGCGCGCCAGATCGCACTGCTGGCGGATGCGGTCCTGCAACCCCTGGACGCCGAAGGAGCGGATCACCATCCAGAGCTTGAGCGAGCGGAAGCGGCGGCCGAGCTGGAATCCGAGATCCATCAGGTTGGTCGCCCCTTCATCGGTGCGCAGGTACTCCGGCACCAGCGAGAAGGCCGCGCGCAGAAGAGCCGGGTCGCGCACGTAGAGCACCGAGCAGTCCACCGGCGTGAACAGCCACTTGTGCGGATTGACCACCAGGGAGTCGGCGCGGCCGATCCCCGGCATCAGCGCCCGCAGCTCGGGGCAGATCGCCGCCGCGCCGGCGTAGGCGGCGTCGACGTGCAGCCAGATCCCCTCGCGGGCGCAGAGGTCGGCGATCTCCGGCACCGGATCGATGCTGGTCGTGGAGGTGGTTCCGACGGTGGCCACGACGGCCATGGGCAGACGCCCCGCGGCGCGGTCCGCGGCGACGGCGGCGGCGAGGGCCGGCAGGGAGAGGCGGAAGGCGGCGTCGCTCGCGATGCGGCGGACGTTCTCCTGGCCGACGCCGAGGACGATGGCCGCCTTGTCGATCGAGGAGTGCGCCTGGTCGCTGGCGTAGACGACGAGCGGCGGCACCTCGGGCCGGCCGGAGAGGCCGCGCACCCGCACGTCCACCGGCAGGCTGTGGCGGGCGGCGGCGAGGGCCACCAGGCTGCTCGTCGAAGCCGTGTCGTTGATGTGGCCGCGGAAGCCGGCCGGCAGGTCCATCATCTGGCGCAGCCAGTCGCAGACCGTCTCTTCGAGCTCGGTGGCGGCCGGTGAGCTGCGCCAGAGCATGGCGTTGACGTTGAGCGAGGCGGCCAGCGCCTCGGCGACGATCCCGGGGCCGGAGCCGGTGATGCCGAAGTAGGCCAGGAAGCCGGGATGGTTCCAGTGGGTGACGTTGGGCTCGATCAGCCGCTCGTAATCGTCGAGCACCCGGTCGAGAGGCTCCGGGCCGGCGGGCGGCGAGGCCGGCAGCGCCGCGGCCACGTCGCCCGGCGCGATGGGCGGCACCACGGGGTAGCGGCCGACGGTGTCGAGATAGTCCGCGATGTGGTCGGCGGCGCGGTGGAGAGCGGCGCGGACCTCGGCCGCAGGCAGGTCTCCGAGGTGTTCCGGTTTTCCGGGCGTTCCAGACATGGGGGGATCATATAGGGATATTCACAAACAAGAAGGGGGCGGCCCGGCCGTGCCGGCGCCGCCCCCTGGGGAGGCTCGATGGGTGAGCGCTTAAGCGCCGCCCTTGCGCCGCAGCTCGTCGTCGATGATCGAGGAGATCTGCTCGATCGGCACGGCGCCGTTGACGAAGCGGCCGTTGATGAACATGGCGGGCGTGCCGCTGACACCGACCGCGGAGCCGTCCTTCACGTCGGACTGGATCTGGGCGGCGAACTTGCCCGAGTCGAGGCAGGTGTTGAACTCCTCGGCCTTGAGGCCCAGCGCGGCGGCCTTCGACTTCAGGTTGTCGACCGCGAGCTCCTGCTGGTTCTTGAACATGGCGTCGTGCATCTCCCAGAACTTGCCCTGCTCGTTGGCGCAGAGCGAGGCCTCGGCGGCCTTCTGGGCGTTCGGATGCATCGGCAGCGGGTATTGACGGAAGACGATGCGGATCTTGTCACCGTACTTCTGCTTGACCTGCTCCAGGGTGGGGATCAGGCGGCTGCAGTAGGGGCACTGGAAGTCGGAGAACTCGACGATGGTCACCGGCGCGTTGGCCGGGCCATGGGCCGGACCGGTCGCCGCCACCTCGATGCGCATCGGCTCGAGCTTCTTCTCGACCTTGTACTTGGCCTCCAGGCCTTCGTAGAACTTCTGCCGCACCTCGGCCTGCCCGCGCTGCTCCAGGTACTGCTTGATCTGGGGCGCGATCTCGGCCTTCGGGCGCGGGATCTGGGCCTTGTTCTGCTCGTAGAAGGCGTCGACCTCGGCGTCCGTCACCACGGGCGGCTTCAGGTCGGTCAGGATCTGCTCCTTGGAGACTTTCCGCGCCGCCGCTTCGGCGTCGAGGAGACGGTCCTGGATGGCCTGGTCGAGCTGGCTCTCCAGCAGGTTGTGCACGTTGGTCTGGTACTCTTTTTCGAGCTGGGAGAACTGGGCGGCGGCGCTCGTGCGCACGTCGGCCTCGGTGACGGGCTTGCCGTCGACGAGGGCGAGCACCTGGTTGCCACCCGCGGCCTTGGCGTCGGCGGGCTTGGCGGTGGCTGACTCCGAGCACGCCGGGAGGCAGAAGCCCAGCGCGAGGATCAGGCCCAGAGCGCCGAAGGAAACACGGCGTGAGCCGGTCTGACTGAAACGGGATCCATTCATCGATTGAGCTCCTTTTGACACTGTTCCCCTGAAGAAACAGGCATGCATTTTAGCACAGGGACCCATGAGGTCCCGGACTCTCCACAGAGCATGGTGCTCACGAGGCCAGATGCCGAGCCACCAGCCCTTCGAGGATGCGTTCGGCGCCGATCGCGCGCAGGCGCAGGACGGGGCCGCCGAGGAGAGCCTCGGCGAGAGCGAGGCGGCTACGCCGCGCCGCCGGCGGCGGCAGTGGGTCGATCTCCAGCGAGCGCAGGACGGCGGCGGCGGCGGTGGCCCACGGGTGGGCGGCGCGCGGGTCTTCCCAGCCGCCGGCCGCGGCCAGCGCCTCGGCGGCGGTGAGCAGATAAATGGCGGCGCCGCTCGCCGCATGCCGGGCGAGGGCGCCGGCGAAGGCGCGGGCCAGGGGCTCGACGACGGCCGCGTCCACCGCCGCCGACGGGCCGAGGAAGACGGCGAGCGAACGGCTGCGCAGGGTGGGCAGCAGGTCCATGCTCGACGGCGCGAGGAGGAAGAAGTGCCGGGGCGACGTCAGGTGCGGCTCTTCCAGGTTCTTGAGCAGCGCGTTGGCCGCCTCGCCGCTCAGCGTCTCGGCGCTGCCGACGACGAAGACCTGGCCGCGCGCTTCGAAGGGGGACACCTGGGCGGTCTTGAGCAGCTCGCGGGTGGCATCCACCGAGGTGGCGGTCTTGAGGTCGCGCTCGAGCACCTGAAAATCGGGGTGGAACAGGGCCTCGTCCCCCTTGGCTCCCGGCCAGACGATCCGGCGGCAGTGCCGGCAGACGCCGCAGGGGCGGTCGCCGGGCGCCGGCTCCGCGCAGAGCAGCGTGCGGGCCAGGGTGAGCGCCGCCTGCTGGCGGGCAGCGGCATCCCGGCCGTGCAGGATGACCGAGGGGTAGAGCCGGTCCCGGCGGGCGGATTCGACGGCCGCGTCGAGATTCACGGCAGCCACTCCGCGAAGACCGTGCTCACCTGCCGGTACGTGCTTTCGGCGCTGCCGCCGGAGCGGATGCGGCGGAAGCGCTCCGGCTCGCCTTCCGCCAGGGCGAGAAAACCCTGCCGCACCCGCGAGTAGAAGGCCAGCCCCTCGGCGTCCAGGCGGTCGACGGCGCCGCGGCTGCGGCGGGACGTCGAGTGGCCGCGGCTGCGCGCCGTGCGCGCCGGCAGGTCGAACAGCAGAGTGTGGTCCGGCCGCCGGCTCCCCGTCGCCAGAGCGTCCACCTGCTCGATCATCGCCAGCGGCACGCCGCGCCCGTACCCCTGATAGGCGAGCGTCGAGTCGGTGAAGCGGTCGCAGAGGACGTGCCGGCCGGCGGCGAGGGCCGGCTCGATCACTTCGAGGAGGTGCTGGCGCCGGCTGGCGAAGACCAGCAGGAGCTCGACGGTGCCGTCCACCGTCCCCCACCGCGGGTCGAGAAAAATCGCGCGCACGGCGTCGCCGAGCGGCGTGCCGCCGGGCTCGTTGGTCACGACATGGGGAATCCCCCGCTCCTGGAGCCGGGCCGCCGCGCGCCGCAGGTGGGTGGACTTGCCGCTCCCGTCGAGACCCTCGAAGGTGATGAACAGGGGATGCTCTGGCATGGGCAGGAAAACTAGCACGAGAACCCCTCTCCCGGGCGGCCGGGAGGAATCGCTTGCCGAGCGGCCTCCTCTTGTGCCAGTGTGAATGGCAAGGAACCGGAGGGCGTCCCCTGCGGCCGGAATCTTGCATGTCCGCCCCGGGACCAAGGTTCACCAGCAGTCATCGTCAACAGCCCGAACCAGGAGGAGCACCAATGGCAGAGAAGAAAGTGAGCGCGGGAAAAACCAAGGCAGCAGGGACAGGCGGCGGATTCATGCAGAGCTTGCAGCCCGACGAGGCCCTCGCCGCCGTCATCGGCTCCGAGCCGCAGCCGCGCACCGAGGTCACCAAGAAGATCTGGGATTACATCAAGAAGAACAATCTCCAGGATCCCAAGGACAAGCGGACCATCAAGGCCGACGCCAAGCTCAAGAAGGTCTTCGACGGCAAGGACTCGGTCAGCATGTTCGAGATGACCAAGCTGGTGAATTCCCACCTCAAGAAGTAGGCGCCACGGGGCACCCGGCCCGGCATCGGACGCCCCGCCGAGCTCGGCGGGGCGCGGTCACCCCTCCTAGTGCCTCCTTCGAGTAAGATCCCCGAGAGGAAACGCTAGCCCGTGGAGATTGAAACCATCGGGACTCCCCTCCAGTGGGGGGTGTTCATCGTCCTGGTCCTCGCCATGCTGGTGCTGGACCTGGGTGTCGTCCATCGCAAGGAGCACCGGGTCGGGCTCCGCGAAGCGGTCCTCTGGAGCGTCGTGTGGACCGTCATCGCCCTGCTCTTCAACGCCTGGATCTATCTCCGCTTCGGGCGGCAACCGGGGCTCGAGTTCCTCACCGGGTACATCATCGAGCGCTCCCTCAGCTTCGACAACATCTTCGTCTTCGTCGTCATCTTCGGCTACTTCGCCGTCCCGGCGGAGCACCAGCACCGCATCCTGTTCTGGGGCATCCTCGGCGCCCTGGTGTCCCGCGGGCTGTTCATCGGCATGGGCACGGCCCTCCTCAGCCGCTTCGAGTGGCTGATCTTCGTCTTCGGCGCCTTCCTCGTCTACACCGGGATCAACATCCTGCGCCACAAGGAGACGGAGGTCCGCCCGGAGCGCAATCCGGTCCTCCGGCTGTTCCAGCGCTTCGTGCCGCTGACCGCGCGGTACCATGGCAAGAGCTTTTTCATCCGCGAGAACGGCCGCCGGCTGGCGACGCCGCTGATGCTGGTGCTCGTGGTGGTGGAGACGACGGACGTGATCTTCGCCGTGGACTCCATCCCGGCCGTGCTCGGTGTCACCCGTGACCCGTTCATCGTCTTCACCTCGAACATCTTCGCCATCCTGGGCCTGCGCGCGCTCTACTTCCTGCTCGCCGGGCTGATGCACAAATTCCAGTACCTGAGCTACGGCCTCGGCCTGGTCCTCGTCTTCGTCGGCGGCAAGATGCTGACCGACCACTGGTACGAGATCCCGGTCCAGGTCTCGCTGGGAATCGTCCTCGGCCTGCTGACGGTCTCGATCGCGGTCTCTCTGCTATGGCCACCCAATTCAAAACCCGAACGGAGCCCATGATGGTCAATGTCTTCATTCCCCGAGAGCGCCGCCGCGGCGAGACGCGGGTCGCGGCCACTCCCGAGACCGTGCGCAAGATGGTCAAGGCGGGTCTGGAGGTCACCGTCGAGCGGGAGGCCGGCCTGGCGGCTTCCTTTTCGGACGCCGACTTCGAAGCCGCGGGCGCCCGGTTGGCGGCGGACCCTCTCGCCGCCGCCACCGCGGCAGACGCCGTCCTCACCGTCACCGCTCCGGAGCCGGACGACGCGGCGGCCCTGAAGCCGGGCAGCCTGCTCGTCGGCCTCCTCGCGCCGCACCGCAACCTGGACCTGGTGCGCACCCTGGCCGAGCGGGGGATCACCTCGCTGGCCATGGAGCTGGTCCCCCGCATCACCCGCGCGCAGTCGATGGACGCCCTGTCGTCCCAGGCCAATATCGCCGGCTACAAGGCCGTGCTCCTCGCCGCGCTGCGCCTGCCGAAGTACATGCCGCTGCTGATGACCGCGGCCGGCACCATCAAGCCGGCACGGGTGGTGGTGATGGGCGCCGGCGTCGCCGGCCTGCAGGCCGTCGCCACTGCGCGGCGCCTGGGAGCGATCGTCGAGGTCTCCGACGTCCGGCCGGCGGTGAAGGAGCAGGTGCAGTCGCTCGGCGGCCGCTTCATCGAGCTGCCCGAGGCCGAAAGTGGAGAAGGGACCGGCGGCTATGCCCGCGAGATGGGCGAGGACTTCTTGCGCCGGCAGCGCGAGATCGTGCAACGCCATCTCTCCCAGGCGGACGCGGTGATCACCACCGCGCTGGTGCCCGGCCGGCCGGCGCCGCGGCTGGTCACGGCCGCGATGGTGGAAGCCATGCGCCCCGGCTCCATCATCGTCGACCTGGCCGTCGAGCAGGGGGGCAACTGCGAGCTGTCGGAAGCGGACCGCGAGGTCGTTCACCAGGGGGTTCTGATCCTCGGCCCCTCGAACCTCGCCGCCACGATGCCGCACGACGCGAGCAGTCTCTATGCGCGCAATGTCTGGGCGCTTCTCCAGCTCCTGTTGAAAGAGGGCGGGATCGCCGTCGACACCCAGGACGAGGTGGTGGCCGGGACGCTCCTCACCCACGGCGGCGAGGTGGTCCACGCCCCGACGGCCGAGCGCTTGCAGCCGCAAAGCGTTCCCTGAAGAAACGCCTCCGGGCGGGCGTCCGCTTTTCGGCTTCCGCCGACACTCTGCAAGAGACGACGGAACGCGGATGCCCCCGATGGCCCATGAAAATCTTCCCCTCCTGGAGCACCTCGCCAGAGTCCAGGCGGAGCTGGCGCGGGAGCGGGCGGAGGCGGTCCGGCTGTCTGAGGAGCTCCTGGCGCTGCCTGCCGAGCAGCAGGCGGAGGCGGCGCGCGACGATCTCCGGTTCCGCAGTTGGGGGATCTGCGAGCACTTGCTGCTGCGCAGCGCCAATCCGCAGACCGCGCCCGCCGAGGCGGAGCGCCTCGCGTTCCTGACGCTGGCGGTCGCGGCCGGCCTCGACGAGGTCCTGCACACCGCGGCGGTGGTGCGCGACCTCGAAGCCGCGGCCTGGGGCTGCGCGAGCCGGGCACGGCTGCGGGCGGACGACCTGGACGGCGCCGAGCAGGCGCTGATCGAGGCGGCGGCGCATCTCGCGCACGGCACCGGCGATCTGCTGGTCGAGGCGCGCCTGCTGGAGCTCGAAGCCATGGTCCGGCAGCAGCAGGGACGCCTCCGCAATGCCGCCGCGCTGCTCCGCCAGGCCGAAGCCCGCTACCGCGAGATCGGCGAGAGCGGGCTCGCCGATCTCGCCCGGAGCACCCGCGAGGGGCTGCTCGCCTTATGATGGAGACCCGATGGCCGATCCCATGACAGGTCCCATGGCAGGCGCGAAGGGGAGCTCCGCAACCTGGAGGACATGGTCGCACGTGGCCTTCTCCGCCACGGTCCGCCGGCGTGCCTGCAAGGTCGCGCTGATCGTCGGCTCGATCCTGCTGGCGATCAACCATGGCGACGCCCTCCTGAAGGGCGAGATTTCCCTCCCTCGCCTGCTGCGCATGATCCTCACCGTCATCGTGCCGTACGTCGTTTCGACAGTGTCGAGCACGGGAGCGATCCTGGAGATGCGGCAGGCTCCGCAGGCTCCCCTTTCTTCGGAGACTCCATGAGACAACCTCTCGCCTTCGTCCTCGTTCTCGCCGTCCTCCAGATCCTCCCGGGCAGGGCCGTGCTCGCCGCCTCGACACGTGCTCCCATCGGCACCGGCGGCGCCGTCGCCTCCGCCGATGCCCGGGCGACCGCGGCGGGCCTCGAGATCCTGCGCGCCGGCGGCAACGCGGTCGACGCCGCGGTGGCCACCGCCCTCGCCCTGGCCGTGGTCTACCCGGAGGCGGGCAATCTCGGAGGCGGCGGGTTCGCCGTCGTCAAAATGGGAGACTCGAAAAGCGGCGACCAGGTGACGACGCTGGACTTCCGCGAGACCGCGCCGGCGGCGGCGAGCCGCACCATGTATCTCGACGCCGAAGGGAAGCCGGTCGAGAACGCCTCGATCGTCGGTCCCCTGGCCTCCGGCGTGCCCGGCTCCCCCGCCGGCCTCTGGGAGCTCCATCGCAAGCTCGGCAAGCTCGCCTGGCCGCGGGTGGTGGCCCCCGCCCGCAAGCTGGCGTCTGAAGGGTTCGCGATCGACCGCCACCTGCACGAGCTGCTGGACAAGGAGGAGACACGCAAGCTCCTCCTCCGCTTCCCGGAGACCGCGAAGGTCTGGTATCCCGGCGGCGCGCCGCTCGCCATCGGCACCGTGCTCCGCCTGCCCGAGCTCGCGGCGGCTCTCGGCCGCTACGCCGCGCAAGGCCCCCGGGGGATCACCACCGGCGCCGTGGCGCAGGCGGTCGACGCCGCCGCGAAGCGCCACGGCGGCATCCTCACCGCCGCCGATCTCGCCGCCTATGCTCCGGCCTGGCGCGAGCCGCTCCTCCTCACCGGCTTCGGCTGGAAGATCGCGGCGATGCCCCTCCCTTCCTCCGGCGGCATCATCCTCGGCCAGACCCTGGGAATGCTCGAGCGCAGCGGCTGGGCCGCGCTGCCGCGCTTCGGCGCCGACCGCGACCACCTGCTCGCCGAAGCCTTCCGCCGCTCCTTCGCCGACCGCTTCCTCCTCGGCGACCCGGCGACCACCCGGGCGACCGCGGCGCAGCTCCTCGCTCCGGCGTGGCTCGACGCGCGGGCGGGCAGCATCCGGAAGGACCGCGCGACCCCCTCCGATCAGGTCGGAGCCTGGACCAAACAAAGCGGCGGCACCGAGAGCACCGAGACGACCCACCTGTCGGTCATCGACGCCCAGGGCAACCTGGTCGCCCTCACCACCACGCTCAACGGTCTCTTCGGCTGCGGCCTCTATGTCCCCGCGGCCGGCTTCTTCCTCAACAACGAGATGGACGACTTCGCGACCGCTCCGGGCAAGCCGAACATGTTCGGCCTCGTCCAGGGGGAGGCCAACGCCGTGGCGCCGGGGAAACGGATGCTCTCGTCGATGATGCCGACCATCGCCTGGAAGGGGACCGAGGCCCTCGCCCTCGGCGGACGCGGCGGCTCGCGCATCCCCACCAATTCGATCGAAGTGCTGCTCAACGTGATCGCCGACGGAGATCCCTTGCAGGTGGCCCTCGACCGGCCGCGCCTGCACCACCAGTGGCTCCCCGACCGCATCGAGGCGGAGGCCGACGCCCTGGCGCCCGAGACGCGCGCCGAGCTGGAGCGCCGCGGCCATACGGTGCTGATCAGCGATACCACCGCCAAGGTGCACGCCGTGCACCGCCTCGCCGACGGCCGCGTCGAGGCGGCGTCCGACCCGCGCGGTACGGGGACGGGCGGCGTGGTTGTGCCGGAGAAATAGCCCTCGTCAGACTGCCGCGGCAGTGACAAGATAGGCGAAACAGACGAGGAGACGGCGATGCCGATGACGTTCTACGACCGCACGGGCAAGGCGGTCGCCTACACGGAAGACGATGTCCACCTCTACCTGTTCCTGGGTTATCCGGTCGGCTACATCATCGACGGAGCGGTCTATACCTACTCCGGACGCCACCTCGGCACGATCCGCGCCGGCTGGCTCCGCGACCATGCGGGACACGCGGTCTTCTTCACCGACGGAGCCGTGGAGCGCGGCCTGGAGCTGCCCGCGCGGCGGGTCAAACCGCCGAAGCTGGTGAAGAAGACCAAGCCGCCCAAAGGCCATCGAGAGCCCGCGCCCCCGCGCGCCGAGGACGTCGACGGCTGGTCCGGGCTCTCGTCGGAAACGTTCTTTATTTCGTGAGAGATGGAACGGATGGGATCAGTCGCCCGATTTGCCGGAAGAGCCGCCGGAAGAGCCTGACGATCCGGAGGACGCCGGAGCGCTCGATGACGCGGCTCCGGAGCTCTTGGGCTCCGTGGCCGCCGCGGTCTCCTTCTTTCCGGAGCTTTCCTTCTCGCCTTTCTCCCCTTTCTCTCCCTTGTCCGCCTTCTCCGCCTTCCCCTCGGAGCCCTCGGATTTGCCCGTGTTCTTGCCCCCGTAGTCGGTGACGTAGAAACCGCTCCCCTTGAACTGCACGGCGGGAGCCGAGAAGAGCTTCTTCAGATCGCCGCCGCAGGCCGGGCAGGCCGCGGGCGGCGGATCCTCGAAACGCTGTAGGACCTCGGTTCGTTTTCCACACTGCTGGCACTGGAATTCATAAAGCGGCATGCATCTTTCCCCTTACCCTTACGTGCTGTACTTGTCACCCTGCGTCTTGAAGCGGATCTTGATCGCTCCCGTCCCCATCACGTTGCCTTGCAGCCCCGACTCTTCGCGCGGCCGCTCGGGCTCCGGCACGGTGCTGCGGACGAGCTGCAACACCTGGAAGGCGTACATGACCTTGCCGTTCTCGGCGGCGCCGTGCGGACCCTGGGTGCAGACTTCGAAGAGGGACCGCCGGCCGTCGACCAGATGGAGGAGCCGGTACTCGTCGGCGTCGAGCGCGAGCTCGATCAGATCCTCCATCCGATAACAAGGTTCGAAGACGGTCTCTTTCCGCCCGAGGCGGGAGACGAGGGCCTTGGCGTTGGGAGCGCGCTTGATCCCCTGCAGAATGACCTGCCGCATGGGGAGCTGGATCTTCACCGCGTCCGGCTCCCGGAAATCTCCGATGCTGAAAATGACCCCGCCGTCCTGCCAGTAGAAGAGGCTCCAGACGATGGCCTCGATCTGCTTGCGGATGGCGCGGTAGATCTCGCCCGGGGAGAGGACGCCCTTCTCGATGAGGAGGATGCCGTAGCGCTTCTTCGTCCGCTCCCTCTCGGCCATCGTCTCGGCGTAGATGTCGGCCGAGAGGACACCGCTGCGCTGGAGATAGTTGCCGAGGCTGTCCTCGCGGTCCGACGACGTCGCATGGACCACGTTGCCTTCCTTGATGTAGACCTGTTTGCTGACCCCCTCCCGGCTCGCCTCGATCACGCCGGGGACCTGGAACCGGTCGATCGTATACAGGATCTCCGGGAGCGCCGTCTGCGACAGGTCGCCACGATACTGAAAAGCATTTTCGACGGTAGCCACGGTGAAAGCTCACCTCCCGTGCCTGAGGACTGGATCTTCGAATGGAAGAAGCCGAAGGAGTATATCATCCCGGCAATTTGGCACCGCCCGCCGCGACCCCGATCGATCCGACCGGGGGGCCGGCTGGCCTACGGAGGTGACCTGCATGCTCCATCCCGAAGAGGCCTGGCGGCTCATCGCCGCCCATTGCGCCCCCCTGGCCGAGGAGGAGGCCGTGCGCCGCGGCGCCGCCGGGAGAGTCCTGTCCCGCCCTCTCACCGCCACGGTGGACGTGCCGGCGGCGGACGTCTCGGCCATGGACGGCTACGCCCTGGCCGGGCCTGTCCCCGCCGGAGAGCCTCGACAGGTGATGGCGATCATCGCCGCCGGCGATGCGCCCGGCACCCCCGAAGAGGTCCTCGTGCCGCCGGCGGTGGCCCGCATCATGACCGGCGCGCCCCTGCCGCACGGCGCCGACCGCGTGATCCCGGTGGAGATGAGCACGGCGAGCGCCGACCGCGACACCGTCGTCTTCCAGGCCGAAGCAGGTCTCGGCGATCACATCCGCCGCCGCGGCGAGGTGCTGCGCGCCGGCGACACGATGCTCCCCGCCGGTGCCCTCCTCACTCCGGGCGCCCTCAGCCTCCTCGCCACCCACGGCTACGGCGAGGTGCCGGTCTACCGGATTCCCAGCGTCGCCGTGCTCGCCACCGGCGACGAGGTCGTACCGCCGGAGATCGAGCCCGCCCCCGGCCAGCTCCGCGACTCGCACACCGACTTCCTCACCGCCGCCGGCGAGTCGCTCGGCCTGAGCTTCCGCCCGCTGGGCATCGCGCCGGACGACGAGGACTCCCTCGCCCTGATGGTCGAGAGCGGCCTCCATTTCGACGTCCTCCTCCTCTGCGGCGGCGTCTCGAAAGGGGAATTCGACCTCAGCGAAGGAGTGCTCGCCTCTCTCGACTGCAAGATCGAGATCGACGCCGTGGCGATCCAGCCCGGACAGCCTTTCGTCTTCGCCACGCACCCCGGAGGCCTGGTCTTCGGCCTGCCCGGAAACCCGGCCTCCGTGATGGTCTGCTTCTGGCTCTTCGTCCGCCCGGCCCTGCGCAAGCTGATGGGGATCGAGGACGGCTGGTGGACCGGAGCCCTCCCGGGAGTCCTCACCGCACCGCTCCCCGCAGCCGGCTCCCGCGACCGCTTCCTCGCCGCCGAGATCGCCATCCGCGACGGCATCCTCCACGTCACGCCCCACCCCCCGAAAGGCTCCCACGACATCGCCGCCTACGCCCATGGCACCGCCCTCGTGCGCGTCCGGGCCGGCGCCGCACCGGCGCCGGCAGGGGCGGGGTGCGAGGTGCTGCTGCTGACGTAAGGGCGGCTATCCGCAGCAGGCACCGCCCCGCGCCGCCGCCTTGCCGATCCCGGCGACGACCGTCGCCGCCGCCGTGCCGCAGCAGGCTGCCGCTCCCTCCAGCAGCGGCGACAGCGAGCAGACCCCGGTCTCGGGCAGCTCGAGGTGGACCTCCCTGGCGCTCGCCTGGTCGCCCGCCAGGGCCGCGGCGACCGAACGGACCTGCTCATAGCCGGTGAGGAGCAGGAAGGTCGGAGCCCGGCCGTAGCTCTTCATGCCGACGATGAAGAGGCCCTCCTCGGGTTGCTTCAGCTCTTCGGCGCCGTGCGGGCGCACCGTGCCGCAACTGTGCAGGTTGGGATCGATCAGCGGCGCCAGCGCCCGCGGGCTCTCGACGGCCGGATCGAGGTCGAGGCGCAGCTCGGAGAGGATCGAGAGGTCGGGCCGCGCGCCGGTCGCCACGACGATCTCGTCGATGCCGGTCAGCGTCCGGCTCTCGCCTTCCACCGTCAGTGTCGAGCCTTCCGAAAAAACGCGCAACGCCCGGAAGCTCGTCACCAGGCGGATCGTCCCGGCTTCGACGAGCTTCTTCACCCGCGTGCCGAGCAGCCCGCGGGCCGCGAGCTGGTCGCTCGCACCGCCGCCGAAGAGCTGGCCGACCGACGCGCGCCGGATCGCCCAGACGATTGCCGTCCCCGGCGCCTCCTCCGCCAGGGTCACCAGATCCAGGATGGCGTTGAACGCCGAGTGCCCGCTGCCGACCACGAGGACCGTGCGCCCGGCGTACCGCCCGCGCTGCGCGCCGAGGGCGTCGGGAATGCCGTAGACGATCCGCTCCCGCAACGCCTTCTCGCCCAGAGCCGGCAGGCCGCCCGCGCCCAGTGGATTCGGCGTCGACCAAGTCCCTGAAGCGTCGATCACCGCCCGCGCCAGCACCTCCTCTTCCCTGCCGTCCGCCCGGCGGATCCGGAGGACGAACGGCGCCTTCTCCCGGTCCGTCGTCTTCATCTTGTCGAACCCCAGCCGGCCGACCGACTCCACGCGGGCGCCGAGCCGGATGTGCGAGGAGAGCTCCGGCGTCGCGGCGAGCGGAGCGAGATAGCGGTCCACCAGATCGCCGCCGGTCGGATACTCCTCCGGGTCCGGCACCTGCCATCCATGCGCCGCGAGCAGCGCCGTCGATGCGCCGTCGACGGCGTAGCGCCACGGCGTGAACAGGCGCACGTGCGCCCACTGCCGGATGCTCGCTCCCACCTCCTGCCCCGCCTCCAGCACGAGCGGCGTCTCCCCGCGCGCCAGCAGATGGGCCGCGGCGGCCAGACCGACCGGCCCGGCGCCGATCACCGCGACCGGCAGACTGTCCTTCCGGATCTCCTTCTGACTCTGGCTCATGTCTTCTCCTGTGGACTCTCCGTCCGTGCGAGAACTATCGAAATGTCAGACCAAAAAAATTCAATCCTGCTTCGCCGCGCCGATCTGCACGACCGCGCTCACCGGAGCCCGGGTACAGCATTCGGCATAGAGGAAATCGAGGAGCCGCTGCAGGCCCTCGGTGTCGGCCAGATAGCGCAAAAACCGGCCCTCGCGGTGCTGTTGGACCAGCCCTTCCTGGTGCAGAGCGTCGAGATGATGCGAAAGGGTCGAGGCCGGAATCCCGAGCTCCTGCTGAATCTCCCCCGCCACCATTCCCTGCGGATGATGGGCGAGCAGAAGCCGCACGATCTCCAACCGCACCTCATGACCGAGAGCGGCGAATCGGCTGGCGAAGAGGCGGGCTTCCGAGGTGGCCATACTTCGACTTTACCCGAAGAGTCGACGGGTGTCAACTTCTCCCCTTCCAGACGCCAAAACTGCTTAGCGGCGGCAAATAGGTAAAGTATACTTACCTTATTTGGTCATTAAGCATGATAGCCCCTCTCCAGGAGATCTTCTCGGTTCTCCGGCAGTACAACTCCTGGTGGGATTCGGCGTGACCTTCTGCTACTGGCAGGGCCGCAAGGACAGGGTTCCGTCAAAATCGTCGCCGCTTGGCCTCACCCCCCCGGCCCCATAGGCGCTAACTTTGGCCGCAGGGTCGTCCTTGCTTTCGTAGGGGCGGTCCATGGGATGCCGACAGGCACCCCATGTGGCCGCCCTGGGTGGGCGGCCGTTGCGGGCCAAGGCAAACTCTTGCAGGGCGGCCACGCGGGGTGCCTTCGGCATCCCGCGGACCGCCCCTACGAAAGCCTCGGCACGGCTGTAAAGTTAACGCCTATGCCTTGGCCCCCTCTCCCATCGCCCTCCCCCTCAAGATTCCGGCGCCGCTCGCCTGCTACTGGCTTTCACGGTCGGAAGGGCGGTCGTGACGAGCTCTGCAAGACTTGTTGAAGAACGGCTCGGAATCCGGGCATCTCTGCACCTTTCTGGATAGAGGCATCAGAAAGGAGATCTGAATGAAGATCAGAGCCACCTCGTTGGGCTTGGGCGTCCTGCTCCTGATGGGAACCCTGGCAAGCGCCGGGACGGCGGACCAGGCCGGAAAGACGAACGCCGCCTTGGACCTGCCGTTCCTGAGCTCCGAGCAGAAGTCGCCCGAATGCCCGGCTGCCGAGCTCCCTTCCTTCGCCCCGGCACCTTCACAGAAGACCTTCCCCTGCGGGACCTGTAGCCAGTCGGTCTGCGTGGGCAAGGCCATCGGCACGGTCTGCGGCGCGAGCGGCACCCGCATCTACAAGTGCCAAGCCGTCTACGGAAACCTCTGCAGCGAGGAGAGCGCCTGGGAGTGCCTCTGCTGGAATGGACCGCTTCCGTGACCTCGTGACCGTCTGACTCTCGAGTTGCAACGCCGTAAGAGAGCCCGGCGTTGCAGCTCGGAGTCTTGTCGAGCTCCAGAAACGCTCCTGTTCAGCAGCCGGGCTCGTCCGGCACGAGCCGGACGTTGCCCCAGAGGTCGACCTTGAGAACCATCTTCCGCGGCTTCTCCTTGCCGCTCTTCTCTTGGTCTTGCTTGACCTCGCTCTGCTCCTCAACAGGCTTCACCCTCTCTTGGGAGACTTTGTCGGAAAGCTCCGGCTCTTTCTTCACGGCATGGACGACAACGTTACCGTTGCTCACATCGACGGTCACGCGGTGATCCCTCGGTTGCGCCGCCGGTTTGGCCGCCAAGGCGACTTTGGGGATGGCCTGGACGACGTTGGCAGCCGGTCTCCCGGGCTGGCCGGAAACCTCTTGCCCGACCGCCGACACGGCCGGAGCGGCGGCGGCCACGACGATCAGCAGCGCCACCATGGCGGCCGCCAGCCAGATGCGGCGCGCCGGTTTCTCGGGCGAGCGGCCGTCGAGCAGGCGGCGGATGCGCCGGCCGAGGTGCGACGGCCGGTCCGCCATTCCGGGCACGGGCAGCGACCGCCGCACCGCCGACCAGCCGGCGACCTCGGCCAGGCAGCTCGCCAGGGAGAGCGGACGGCCCGTGCGGCACACCGCCCACTCGTCGCTCAGCATCTCGGAGATCTCGCGCAGGCGGCGGCGGGCCACCCAGTTGAGGGGCTGGAAGAAGAAGACACAGGTCAGGACATGGCTGACGACGAGCCAGAGCGGATCCCAACGAGCCAGGTGGGCCAGCTCGTGCGCCAGCATCCCTTCCTGCTGCTCGTCGGTGAGCCCCGCCAGGGCTCTGATCGGCACGCAGATCTCGTTCCGGCGCACTCCGAGCGCCAGCGGCACCGGCACCCGTGACGAGCAGGTGAGCCGGACGTCTTTCGTGAAGCCGGCCTCCACGGCCAGCGCGCGGAGCTGCGCGTGGAGGGTGCCCCCCACGATCAGCGGCCGGTTCTTCAGCCGGCGGCGCAGGAGGACGTGCGAGCGTCCATAGCCGGCCAGGAGGAAGCCGGCTCCCAAGACCCAGAAGCCGAACGCCAGCGCCGAAGCGGAGGGCCTGGACAGCCAGGCGATCGGGGCCGGCGCCTTGGCAATGGGCACAGGTCGGGCGGATTCAGAGATCGTTCGCGCCGGCGGCGTGAGATGGCGCTGCTCGCCCGTCGCCGCCCAGCAGACTGGGAAGCCGGAGACGCCCGAGACGAACGCCCGTCCCGGTCGCGGCGGCGCCAGCACCCCGACGAGATCGCACAAGCCACCCGGAGACACCGAGATCAAAGGGAATCTATTTTAACCGAGCCGCCAGTGCTATCTTGAGCTTATTGTAAAGGGTAATATCGCCCACAGCTCAAGAAGGAGCTTTCATGAGAAAACTATTTGTTGCCTCGGCATTCCTCCTGGTCGTCGGCGCCATCGCCAGCTCGATTCCTGCCCACGCGATCATCCGCCCCTGCGACATGTTCTGCGAGGGGCAGTCGGGAGGGTTCTCCTGTACGTGTCCAGCCGATTCCGTCTTCCCGAATCAAAATTCAACCTGCAGCAACTACGAGTGGGATTGCTACTACCCATAGAGTAGGCGAGCAGGCGGCAAGGTGAATCGATGCCGCTCGATCTCACCTTGCCGCTTCCGGCCGGATCGTGTTTCTCGCCGTCCTCCTGGCTCGCGCCGCCCTCTGGGGAATCTGCGCATAGTCATCAACTGACCGAATAGTGCCCTGGACACGCAGGGAGTTGCGACGGAAGTGGGCCAGGCAGGCTCCACCGTCTCTGCCGAGGGAGCTGTTGGAAGGTTCTCCAGCTTGCCTTTGAACGTGCCCGAGGGCAGACTGGGATCGGCCCCGGTCCGGAGCGACTCTGCCCCGGCCGGAATCGAAGCGGGCCCGGGGCATCCTCAATCTGCCCAGTCCAAGAACGAAGATGCCCCGGTGCAGATTCAAGATGCCCTGGTGCAGAGAGAACATGCTCCAGGGCATATGCAATCTGCCCCGATAACTATGCAACCTGCCCCAGGGCAAGCTCTTGCGGACACGGGGCAGATTCAATTTGCAGCCGGGCATTTTCAATCTGCCCCAGGGCATCGTCCTTCTTGAACGGGGCATCCTCCTTCTGGAGCAGGGCAGACTCGATCTCGAACGGGGCAGGCTCGATGTTGAACGGAGCATCGTCGATCTGCTCGAGGGCATCTTCGATCTTGACCGTACCATCCTCGATCACTGCGCATGCCGGTAAGCGGCTGACGGCCGCGATGACCAAGGCGGCCCAGGAGGAAGTCCTTCCGGCCTACAAGAAGCTCACGGCGTTCCTGCGCGACGAGTACGCGCCGAAAGGGCGGACCGCGATCTCGGTCGAGAGCCTGCCGGACGGCAAGCGGCGCTACGCCGAAGCCGTGAAGGCGATGACCACCGTCGACATCGCGCCGGAGGCGGTCCATGAGCTCGGCCTCAAAGAGGTGGCACGGATCACGGCAGAGATGACCAAGCTGGCACAGGCGCAGGGCTCCAAGGACCTCGCCACCTTCCGTGCCGCGATCCACAACGATCCAAAGTGGCAGCCGAAGAGCGAAGACCAGATCGTCGCCGACTTCAAGAAGTACATCGACGAGATGCAACCGCGGCTGCCGGAGCTCTTCGGGCTGCTGCCGAAGTCGCCGGTGACGGTGGAGGCCATTCCCGACTTCGACAAGGCCGCGGCGACGCACTACGTCCGCGGCACTCCGGACGGCAAACGGGATGGGCGCTGTATGCGGAAGAGCTCGGCAAGGAAGTCGGCCTCTACAAGGACCCGGTGTCCGACTACGGCCGGCTGAGCTCGGAGCTGTTCCGCGCCGTGCGACTGGTGGTCGACACCGGCATCCACGACAAGGGTTGGACGCGCGATCAGGTGATCGCCTACATGCACGAGAACGACGTCAACGACGTCGTCGCGCAGACGGAGACCGACCGCTACATCGCGCGGCCGGCGCAGGCGCTGGCCTATAAGATGGGGCAACTGAAGATCCGCGAGCTGCGGGAGCGCGCCAAGACGCAGCTCGGCCCGCGCTTCGACATCAAGGCCTTCCACGACGAAATCCTGAACGGCGGACCGCTGCCGCTCGACCTGCTGGAGGAGAGCGTGGACGGCTGGATCAAGGGACAATTGCAGCCGTCCGCTCCAGTCCTGCCGGTCAGCCCATTGTCTTAAACCGCTCCTGGCGTCGAATTCGTCTGCATCCCGCCGCCGCTCGAACGCAGCGACCGCCCCGACGGTGGTCCCCTCGCTTACCGGGTCGCCCACCGCGTCAAGCGCTGGACCGCGGGCTCGGCACCGCAGCTTGAACAGACCGTGGCCGAGGGAGAGCTGCCGTTGGGGGCTTGATTTCTCCGGAAGCGGGGTCTTTCGTTGTCACCGCGGGAGCAAATTGGGTGAGATGGCGGAAGCGCATGGGAATCGAACCCACCCCCGATACCGCAACCGGCACCGGACAACGGTTTTGAAGACCGCAGAAGGCACCAGCCCCCGAGCGCTTCCGGGAGGATTCTAGCGGAAGGAGGGCTCCCGGCGTACATTTGCCTCTCTGACTGCCAAAGTCCGGGCCCCTCGCAGTCTTACGGCGGCTTCTGCGGTTTTACGCGGCTTCCACGGTTTGCGGCGGCTTCCACAGCTCTACGGCGGCTTCCGCGGTTTTACGGCGTTTCCACGGTTTACGGAGGCTCCCACGGTTTTGCGCCGGCTTCCACAGTCTTGCGGCAGCCTCCACGGTCTTGCGGTGCTTCCCGCAGTTGACGGCGGCTTACACGGTTTGGGGCGGCTCCTGCGGTTTTGCAGTGACTGGAGTTTTTCGGGGGCTTCCAGGGTTCTCTGTGGCTCCCGGAGCTTTCCGGTGACTCGTCCGCCGGTGATACGCTCTTCCACCGCGGCATATTGACCGCTTTCCTGCCAACCGGAGACGAGGACCCGACCATGACCTCCAGACTGCACCTGCTCACCCTCCCGCTGCTCCTGCTGACCCTGGCCTGCTCTCACCAGGAGAGCGCCGCTCCTACTGACAGCGCGTCGACCAATACTCCCCCGGAGGCCGCCGGGATGTCCAAGGACCCCGTGCCGGCTGCGGCGGCGGCGACCAGTGATGCGCCGATCGGGACGATCTCGTCGCGGGGGACGATGCCGGATGCTCCGGCGGCGGCGGGCGGCTCGATCGATTTCGACCTTCCGGCTTCCTGGCAGTCCCAGCCGCCAGAGTCGCAGATGCGGCTCGCGCAGGCGGCGATTCCGGGGGCGGGCGGACCCGGCCAGCTCGCGGTGTTCTTTTTCGGACCCGGCGGCGGCGGGACGGTGGATGCCAACATCCAGCGCTGGATCGACCAGATGGAGGTCCCGGCGGGCTCCAGCCCGAAGCCGGAGACCTTCCAGACGGGCGGCGGCTTCAAGGTAACCTGGGTGGAAGTGGTGGGCACTCTGAAGCCGAGCACGATGGGGGCGGGGCCGGCGACGGAGCAGCCGGGATCGCGTCTCCTGGGTGCGGTGGTAGAAGGACCCGGCGGCCCCTGGTTCTTCAAGGCCACCGGGCCGGATTCCACTCTCGCGGCGGCGCGGGAGGACTTCATCAAGATGGTCAAGAGCGTGCGGACGAAGTAGGGCGGCCAACGAAAAACGCGGCGCCCCTCGTGCGGGCGCCGCCTCCTGGCGTAAAATCTCAAGTGAAGCTTTAATTTTTACCCCGGTCGAGGAGGGCGCACACTGAAGTCCATCTACTCCCAGGATCCGCGTCAGGTCCCCACGTATGGGATCGCAGAGGCCGCTCGCTATCTGTCCATCCGGCGCAGCACTCTGCGCGACTGGGTCATCGGGCGTCCGTATTCAACCCGGCAAGGGGACCAGTTCTCGCCGCCGCTCATCGAGCTGACCGATTCGGCGGACCGGCTTCTCTCTTTCACCAACCTGGTAGAGGCTTACGTGCTCGCCTCCCTGCGACGCCAACACAAGATCCAGATGCACAAGGTCCGGGACGCCCTCCTCTATCTCGTGAAGAAGCTGGGCGCGAAGCATCCTCTGGCGTCAGAGCGGCTCGAGACGGATGGCCGGAGTCTCTTCATCAAGAAGTATGGCCAGCTCATCGATCTGCCAGAGGACGGCCAGTTGGCCATCGAATCTGTCCTGCGGCCGTACCTCCGGCGCATTGAGCACGATGCCTCGGGCTTGGCGATCCGCTTCTTCCCGGTGCGGCGGACGTCTGACCCCGAGTCCCCTCGGACGGTCGTGATCGATCCCTTCCTCTCGTTTGGCAAGCCGGTTTTGACGGGAACCGGTGTGCCGACAGCGATCGTGACCCGGCGCTTCGACGCCGGAGAGTCGATCGCGGAGCTGGCAGACGACTACGGCCTGAGCCCTACGCAAATTGAAGAGGCGATCCGCTACGAGCTCCCCTTCCGACAGGCTGCGTGACGTCGTCTTCTTTTGCGACCGGGGCCTGGGGAGGAAGGTCCTCCCCGGCGTCCTCTTGGAAGCTGGTCTGCGGATCGAGCTCCACGACGATCATTTTCCTCAGGACACGCAGGATCCGGACTGGCTGCCGGTCGTCGGCGCCAAGAAATGGGTCGTTCTCACTGCGGACGGCCGGATCCGCTACCGCGGGCTCGAGACCGAGGCCCTCATGGGAGCGGCCGTCCGCTGTTTCGTTCTGGTGGGCGTCGGCTCCGGCCATTCCCAACTCGCTAGAAATCTCGTTCAGGCTCTGCCCAAGATCGAGAAGTTTTTGAAGAAGCATCGCGGTCCTTTCATCGCGAAGGTTTATCGCGATGGGATTGTCGAGATGGGCCTGGACGTAACGACTTGGCGAAGCCGCCGGTGATTCGCGTGGCCGAGACGATGAGCTCAGGGCCAAAGTGCATCTAGCTCTCGCGGCGGCGCGGGAGGACTTCATCAAGATGGTCAAGAGCGTGCGGGCGAAGTAGGGCGGCCAACGAAAACGCGGCGCCCCTCGGGCGGGGCGCCGCCTTTTGTCGATCAGACTGACGTCTGGTTAGAAGCGCTGACCACCCTCGACGCCTCCGGCGACACCACCCTCAACTCCACCCTCCACACCGCCGCGCACGCCGTCCCGGATCGCCTGGCTGGAGTGGCCGGAGTGCCTCTCGACCTCACCTTTCTCTTTCCTCTCCTTCTCCCGCATCTCGTGGCGCTCTTTGCGCATCTCCTCCCGCTTCTTCTTCATCTCCTCGCGTTGGTGCTCCATGTCCCCGTGGGCGCGCTCCCGGAGGGCGCGCATCTGCGGGTCGGCCTCGATCTGGCGCCGAATGTCTTCGCGCATGGCCGCCGCCTGCTCCTGCATCTGTTTGCGCATGGCTTCGATCTCGGCGCCGTGCTCTTTCATGAAGCTCTGCTGTTCCTCGCGGGCCCGGCGGGCCAGATCCTGGATCTTGGCGCGGTCTTCTTCGCTCATCTTGTACTTGTCGGCGAGCTGGCGGGCCTGCTCACGAATGTGGTCCCTCTCCTCCGCTGTCATACGCCCCTTCGCCCTCATCTCCCTGGCCTCGGCGCGGAGCTTCTCCATCTCCGCTTCGGACGGCCGGGCGCGGCGGGACATTTCATCCGCCTCGGCGCGCAGCTTCTGCATGGCGGGGCTCTTCTCGAGCTCTTCCATCTCCTTCTCGATCTTGCGCTGGAGCTCTTCCATCTGCGGCTGCAGACGGTGTTCGAGCTGGTCGTTCATGGCGTCCATGCGCGCATCGAGGGCTTTCTCTTCCTCGGCGGACAGCTCTCCGTGCTCGTCCAAGGCCTCCAGAGAGCCCAAATCGGCGAGCTGTGGAGCGACATCGATGTCCAGATCCGTCTCGACGGCCGGCGCGACGACCGGATCGACGTCAATGTCGATGTCGAGATCGGGAGCCTCCATCTTGGAACCATGCCTGGAGCCGTGGCGATGGGGTGCTTCGGCGATCTTGGGTGCGACGCTCGCGGGAGATGGTGAGGCGACGACGGCCGGGGCCGCCTTCTCAGAGGCCTTCTCCGGACCCGCCGCCGAGACACCCGGCGCGGCGGCAACGACGGCAACCAAGAGGACGACCATGCCGGCCGCCAGCCAGACCGGGCGCACCGAGCGCTCGGGTGAGCGGGCCCCGTCCAGATCGCTCAGCAGGCGGCGGATGCGATGGGCGAGATGCGACGGCCGGTCCGCCATGCCGGGCGCTGTCAGGCTGCGCAGCGGCTGGAAGGACCAGCCGGCGACCTCGGCGAGACAGCGGGCGAGGGAGAGCGGACGGCCGGTGCGGCCCACCGCCCATTCGTCGCTGCGCAGCTCGGAGATCTCGCGCAGGCGGCGGCGGGCGATCAGATTCAGCGGCTGGAAGAAGAGGATGCTGGCCAGGAAGTGGCTGAAGGCGAGCCAGAACGGATCGCGCCGCACCAGATGCGCCAGCTCGTGAGCCAGCAGGCCCTCCTGCTCCTCGGCCGCCAGGGCCGCGAGAGCGCGCGGCGGCACGCAGATCTCGGGGCTGCGGAGCCCCAGCGCGATGGGCACCGGCAGGCGGGACGAGCAGGTCAGCCGCACGGAACCGATTCCAGTCTCGCCGGTCAGCCGGCGCAGCAGGGCGTGCATGTCGCCGCCCACCACCTCGGGCCGGGCGCGCAGACGGCGGCGCAGGACCATGTGGGCCGCCAGCCAGCGCGCGCCCAATCCCAAGGCGACCACGCTCCAGAGGCCGGCGAAGAGCGCCGCCCAGGGGAACGGCCGCGCCGGAGCAGAAAGCGGAGCCGAGGCCGTGACCGGAGCATGGTGGATCGGCGCGACCGGCGCCGCGGCGGAAGATCCCATCGGAGCGATGGAGACGGAAGGCGCCGCCGCCTGCTCGTTCATCTCGTTGAGCCCGTGGAGTCCCCATTGACCGCCGAGCGGCTGATAGCCGGAGGCGAGCTGCACGGAGGCCGTGACCATCCCGGCGATCAGGGCGAACCGCCAGACCGCCTCCTCCAGGGCCGGCCGGCGCCGGGACAGGCCACGGGCGCAGAGCCAGGCGAGCCCCAGGAAGACGGTGCTGTGCATCAGATAGGTCAGCAGCCAGGCGGTCGTCATCGCGGTGAGCTTCGCAGTGAGCATCAGCGGTCCTCCTTGTGCGCCGAGATCATCTCGCGGACCTTCTTCAGCTCCGCGGCATCGATGTCGTGCTCAGACAACAGGTGGTTGACGAAGGCGGTCGCGTCGCCGCGGAAGAGCTGGGCCGTGAGGTCCGCCACCATCGAGCGGCGCACCTGCCCTTCGCTGATCAGCGGCCGGTAGATGAACCGCCGCCCTTCCGACCGGTGATCGACGACGCCTTTCTTCTCCATTTTGACCAACATGGTGGCGATCGTCGTCAGCGCCAGGCCCCGTTCGGCCTCCAGCGCCTCATGCACGTCCGCCACCGTCGCCTCGTTGTGCGCCCACAGCACGCGCATGATGGCGAGCTGCAGGTCTCCGAGGTGGTGAGATGTCTCCATAATGTCTCTCCTCGTGTCCGACTACCCGGATAGTACTACCTTGGTAGTCCGTCGTCAAGCAGAGATACGGAAGAGGAGGCCGGAAGGTTGCAGGGAGCTCACGGTCGAGTTGGAGACGACACCTGTCGGAGAGGAGTAGAAATCTCCGGCGGAGTCCGTCCATAGGGAGATGGAAACCCCACTGCTCAAGAGTGAAGAGCCCGTCCCGTTGAAATGCTTCGACGACGTCGTCGACCTGGAGCTGTCCCTTTCGACCGCCGCGGAAAAGATCCATGGCGCGCAAGGCCGGTGGCTGCGGCATCCGCCCCGCGACCTCTTTGGGCTCGCGCTCTCCGGTGGCGGGATCCGCAGCGCCACGTTCAATCTGGGTGTTTTGCAGGGACTGGCGGATCTCGGGGTCTTGAGCTGTTTCGACTACCTGTCGACCGTCTCCGGTGGCGGCTACATCGGCGCCTTCTGGAGCACTTGGCGGACGCGCTCGAAAGCCGCCTCGAAGATCCATTTTCCCGTCCCTGCCGAGCTCCATGAGTGCTCCGGCCCTGAGTGTCCCGAGATCCGTCACCTGCGGGAATTCAGCAACTTCCTCTCGCCAAAGCTCGGCCTGTTTACGCTGGATACCGGCAACGCGGTCGTCACGGTAGTCGCCTCGCTGATCCCTTCCCTGGTGGCGACTCTGTCTCTCATCATGCTCGTTCTCTTTGCCTGGGCCGCGGTCGGCTGGGGCCTGTTCACCCAGCCCGCAGATTTCTCGACCGCCGTGCTCGTCGGAGCTCTGCTGTTGATCCAGGCCGTCTTTGAGACGGTGTGGCAGCGATCTTCGAAGGTCGAGAACCGCTCGCTCGTCACCTATCTCCTCTGCTGCGTGCTGGCATTGACCGCCGCAGGTTTGCTGTGGCGCTGGCTCCTTCTCAATCGATTCTTTTTCGGCAGTCTACAAGCCAGGTTGCTCGTGCCCGCCGGTGCTGCGGGGGGAGCCGCGTTGCTTCTGATTGCGTTACGCTGGCTGTTCTCGCGGTGGATCGGTCCGTTCGTGAGCCGGAGCCGCCGTGCCGCTCTCGATCGGGTTCTCAGCCGGCTCCTTTTCGCGGTCGCGGCGTGGCTGGTGCTCAGCGGTCTCTGGCTGGCCGGTTGCTGGCTGTCCGATCACTCCGTGGCGACCCTCCTGGCGGCCGGCGCCAGCGGCGGTGCGTTTACCTGGGTCCGCAAGCTCCTGGGCAGCGAGCCCAGCAAGCCTCGCGTTGGTGGGCTTGTGGAGTGGCTCAAGCCGATTGTGCCGCAGGTCCTGGCCTATGTCACGGTCGCCTTGATGGTCATTCTCTGTGTCATCCTGGTTCTGCAGTGCTCGGAGCATGGGATCTGGCTCTTGTGGGAACACCTGACGCCGTTCTGGGTGGCGATGGCGATCACGCTGCTGACGCTGTTTTGCCTCAATCCCAACGAGGTTGGAATCCACGCATTTTACCGGGGCCGTCTCGCCCGCACCTACCTCGGGGCTTCAAATGCCGCCGCACAGAAAATCGATTGCAACCGTGTAACGGCGGACTGCGAGAGGGACGATCTCCCTCTCAATGAGCTCTGCGGCGAAAAACCGTTCCATCTCATCTGCTGCGCCGCCAACGACCTCGCGGGCGACCAGCTCGAGAACCTCTTCCGCGGCGCCAAAAGCGCCACGCTCTCCCGTCTCGGCTTCTCGGTGGGAGACCGGTGGGCCGCTTGGCGCGGCAAGCGCGCGGTGCCGACCGTCGGGGACGCGATCACCGCCTCAGGCGCCGCCTTCAACTCCCATATGGGCTGGCATTCGATGGAGTGGGGACCTGCCGTGACGTTTCTGATGACGGCGTTCAACCTGCGTCTCGGGTTCTGGTTGCCACACCCGGCGCAGTGGTATCAGGAGCGCTCTCGGCGCTCCTGGCTCCTCGGCTGGCCTTTCTTCAAAGAGCTGTTCAGCTCGTCCCGGGCGCAAGGGCCGGACGTCCACCTCTCGGACGGCGGGCACTTCGAGGACATGGCCCTCTACGAGCTCGTCCGGCGCCACTGCCGATACATCCTGGTCTGCGACTGCGGCGCGGATCCGGACGTGGCCTTTGACGATCTCGGCAATGCGGTACGGCGGGTGCGGGAGGACTTCGGGGCCGAGATCTCGATCGATCTGTCTCCACTTCGGCCAGGGGCGGACGGCCTCGCCCGCCAGCCCATGGTGGCCGGCGACATCCACTACCCGGACGGTGACACCGGCGTGCTCCTCGTCCTCAAGCCCACCCTCGTCGGTAACGAGCCGGTCGACATCCTCCAGTACAAGCGGCGCAACAGCGCCTTTCCGCACGAGACGACGGGCGATCAGTTCTACGACGCGGCGCAGTGGGAGTCCTATCGCCGCCTGGGCCGGCACGCCGTGAAATCGGCTTTCCTGATCCCGGTACGGATGGCCGCCAGCTTGAATCCCGCGGACGATCTCTGCTGTGCCCAGGTTTTTGCCAAGGCGCGTTCCGAATGGCTTCCCGTCCCGGTCGCCGCCCATGAAAATTTTCCGCGCCTGGCGAAGCGCTGCTCCGAGATCGAGGATCTCCTCCGCGATGCGCAGTGCAAGGCGCTTCTCCACGAGGTGTACAAAGAGATCGACGAGCTCGACCGCGAGGCGGTGAGCGGGTCTTCCCCCGCGCCCGCGCAGGCGCAAGATGGCGCCGCGGGATCAGGCTGGCTCTCCGGCGAGGAGCTGACCTCGTCCCTCCAGGTTCTCCGGGTGGCGATCCTGTTCATGGAGGAGGTGTTCTTCGCGCTCGACCTCGACACCCAGTACACGCATCCGGTCAATCTGGGCTGGATCAATTACTTCGCCCGCTGGGCCTACTCTCCGCTTTTCCGGATGTGGTGGCCGCTTCTCAAGCCGATGTACGCGGCGCGTTTCACTCGCTTTTTCGAGGATCAGTTCGGCCTGGCCCGGCTCGAGGATCCGCCTAGCGCCGTCGAGGATGTCACGGGTACCGTCGGGCAGAGTGAGAAAGGTTTCGCCTGGGCCTGCTGGCTCGCGGAGCAGAAGCCCGCCTATGTGATCCCGCAAGACGTGAGAGTGCTGTCCTACAAGCTGGCGATGAAATTCCGGCGCCAGAAGGTCTATCAGGTTCAGGCAGGGTTGCTGCTCGTCCGGATCATTTCGGAGACGGCTCTCTGGCCGGCCAACGATCTCTATGTGCCTCCCGGCCTGTGGGGAGCGGGGATCGGCGAGGCGTTCCTTCAGGACGCCGAAGGCACACTCAGAGGGTTGGGCGTCAAGCACCTCGTCGTGCAGCTCCGAACCCAGCCGAACGACATGGTGGCGCGCAAGAAAAGCGCGGACGCCGCGCAGCTCTACCGGTGCGCGCACTTCCTGGAGGCTCGGCTCAGCGAGGGGAAGCTCATCGCAGGAACCTTGCAGGTCGATCCCGGCACCGATCTCAAAACGATCTTCAGCGATGGTGCCGAATCTTCATTCACCTGGATGATCAAGGAGATCTGAAAATCTCCGGAACCCCTACTCGAAGTACCCGGTCACATCCAGAATCACGTGCACCGTGCCGCTGCCGCTCACGGACGGCCTCACCGCGAGACTGCCGTCGTTGCCCAGCGCGAGGGTGGCGTTGTTGGCGCGGGTCGCTCCGGCGGTGAAGTTGATCGTGCTGGTGCCGGGCACCGCGGTGCCGCCGGGGAAGAGGATGACATGGCCGCCGCCGGTCGCGCCGGTGACGGTGAGGTTGAGCGTCAAGGCGCGGGCGGTGAGAGGGATGCCACAGGCGCCGGCGGGATGCAGGATGACGGTCACCGCGGAGGCCAGGGGGGCCGGGCCGGCCGGCGGCTGGCGGGAGTCGAAGAGGCGGCAGGGGATCAGCGTGGAGTAGCCCATGCCGGGGAGGTAGGCGAAGACGTCCAGGGAGACGTTGTGATCTCCGGAAACCAGGTCCGAGGCGTAGCTGGGAAAGAGGACGACCGATCCGTCGGCGCTGAAGGAGGGATAGAAGTGGGTCTCGCCGTTGCCGGTGACCGCCGGGCCGGCCGGTGTGTGGCTCATCAGCTCCACGGCGCCGGTCGCCGGCTCGATCAGGAAGAGGTCGTCGGTGGCGTTCAGATCGGTCATGCCGGTCATGAGGTCCGCGGCCGTGCTCCACAGGGCCACGGTTCCGCCGTTGTTGCTCAGGCCCATGGCGAAAGAGCGGCCCGCGGGGGTCTCTGAAGGGGTGGACGCCTTGTGGGACAGCAAGGTGGTGGTGCCGGTGACGCGGTCGAACAGGAAAGCGTCGAAAGCATTGTTCGTATCGGTGATGCCGTTCAGCAGATTGGACGCGGCGCTCGAAAAAGCGAGCTGGCGGCCGTCGGGGCTCAGCCAGGGCAGAAGGGATTCGTCGTTGCCTGCCGTGGCCGGCGAGCCGGCGGCGTGGCTGATCAGGACATTGAAATCGGCCGTCCGGTCGTACAGAAAGATGTCCTGCCCGCCGTTGGTGTCGGTCTGGCCGGCCACCAAGTTGGTGGCCGCGCACTGGTAGGCGATATAACGCCCGTCGTCGCTGATCCCCAGCCAGAAAGGCTGGCATCCCGTGGAACGCTCCGTCACCGAGGCGCTGGTGTGACTGACCAGAATCGTCTTCTGGGTGGCGCGGTTGTAGCGGTAGACGTTATTGGCGTGGGGGCCGGTCTGCCCGAACAGCGAAGCGTCGCTGACAAAGGCGATGAATTGGCCGTCGGCGCTGATCTTGTAGTAGTAGGAGATCCCGGGATTGATCATCTGCTTGTCGCCGGTCACGCGGTCATAGAGAAAGAGCCCGTCGGCCCCGAAGGCGAGATAGCGGCCATCGGCGCTGAGCGCGGGCAGAGTACAGAAAAAGGAGCAGGAGCCGGTGGTCGGCGAGCTCGGGCCGTGGCTCGCCAGGACCGTGGTGCCGGTGAGGCGATCCCAGAGGAATATCTCCATGTGTTGTAGGCTCCCCGGGGCGGGAGTGAAACCGGACACGAGATCGGTGGCGCCGCTCGAGAAGGCGACCCACTCGCCGTCGGCGCTGATCGTGATGTCCTGACAGTCGCCGTTGCCGGCCGTGAGCGGGGAAGCCGTGCCGTGGCTCACCAGCGTGGTGACGCCGGTGGAGCGGTCGACCAGGAAGACGTCCCTGACGCCGTTGGTGTCCGTCTGTCCGGGGACGATGCGGGAGGAGGCGCTGACAAAGACGGCGAAGCGGCCGTCCGCGCTGAGCGTGTAGGGCAGGACGACTTCCGCGCCCTGCTCCGGCGTGGAGGAGACGGCCGCCGGGCTGAAGGAGAGCGCGGTGCTGGTTCCCGCGGCCCGGTCCCACAGAAAGACGTCGCCGCCGCCGTTGGTGTCGGCGGGGCCGAGGTCGGAGGCATCCGAGCCGAAGGCCACGAAATTGCCGTCCGCGCTCATCCCGGAGATGGAGCTCTGTCCATTGCCGGCCGTCGCCGGGCTCGCCGCGGCGTGGCTGATCAGGGTGACGGCGCCGGTGGCCCGGTCCCAGGCAAAGGCGTCATAGGTGCCATTGCCGTCCGTGCCACCGGCCACCAGGTCGGTGGCGAGGCTCCAGAAGGCGACGCGGCTGCCGTCCTCCGCGACCCAGGAGAGCCAGGAGCCGGCGTTGCCGGCCGTGGCCGGGCCGGCGGTGCCGTGGCTGACCAGCCGATTGGTCCCCGTGGCACGCTCCCAGAGGAACACGTCGTCGTCGTCGTCGCTGTCCGTCTGGCCGCTCACCAGGCTGTCGGAGGAGTCCCCGAAGACGATCCAGGCGCCGTCGCCACTCACCGCGAGGCCCGACATGAAGCCTCCGGCAGGAACCGCCGGCGAGCCCGGAGCGTGGGTGATCAGGGTGAGCGCGCCGGTGGCCCTCTCGCGCACGAAGTAGTCCCAGGACCCATCCGGGCTGGCCGGGCTTCCCGGCAGCAGGCTTTGCGCCCGGCCGCCGAAGGCGATCCAGCCGCCGTCCCGGCTGATTACCGGAGCCCCCGAAGGGACGGGCGGGGCGGCGAGGGGATTGCCGTCGACGTAGTCGATCAGAGTCACGAGGCCGGTGGTCCGGTCCCAGAGGAAGGCATCGTACGAGTCGTTGGTGTCGGTGCCACCGGCGACCAGGTTGCCGGACGCGCTGGAAAAGGCGATCCAGCGGCCGTCACCGCTCAGCGAGGCGGAGAAGATCCCGGCGTCGCCCGCCGTCACGGCCGAGCCGGCGGCGTGGCTGACCAGGGTCACGCCGCCCGTGCTCCGGTCCCAGAGGAACAGATCGTTCTCGATGTTGGTATCCGTGCCGCCGGCGATCAGGTTCGTGGCTGGGCTGAGGAAGGCCGCGTAGCGGCCGTCGTCGCTCATCCCGGCGATCAAGGAGGAGAACGGCGCCACCCCCTGGACGGACGAGCCGGCGGCATGGCTGACGAGGACCGTGCTGTCGGTGACGCGGTCCCAGAGGAAGACGTCGGAATAGCTCGCGGAGAGGCTCTGCCCGGCGAACAAGTTGCTGGCTTGGCTGACGTAGGCGACGTAGCGTCCGTCCGGGCTGATCGCGCCGGGAGGGGAGCTCGTGCCGTTGGCCGCCCGGGTGGGCAGGCCGGCGGCGTGGCTGACCAGGGTGAGGGCACCCGTGGTGCGGTCCGCCAGGAAGACGTCGTCGGTGCTGTTGCCATCGATCTGGCCCGGCAGGAGATCGGGAGCGCTGCTCGCGAAGGCGATCCAGCGCCCATCGGCGCTGATCCGCGCGCCGGTGGCCTTGCCGGCCGCCTGGGGCAGGCCCCCCGGCGCGGCGCGGGAGATCAGCTCGACTTTGCCGGCCCGGGCGGGGTCCGGATTCAGGAGCGGGAGCAGAAGAACGCTGAGGAGAAGAGCGAGCCTGGTCGCCCGGGATGCGATCAATGTCATTGGAAATACCCCGCTACGTCGAGAATGACGTGAACCGTGCCGTTGCCGCTCACGAACGGCTTTACGGCGAGGGTGCCGTCTCCGCCCAGAGAGAGGACGGCGTTGTTGGCGCGGGTGGCTCCGGCGGTGAAGTTGATCGTGCTGGTGCCGGGCACCGCGGTGCCGCCTGGGAAAAGGATGACATGGCCGCCGCCGGTCGCGCCGGTGACGGTGAGGTTCAGCGACAGCGCCCGCGCGGTCGCCGGGATGCCACAGGCGCCCAGCGGTTGCAGGCTCACCGTGGCTCCGGAGACGACAGCCGGGCCGTCCTGCGGCTGGCGGGAGTCGAAGAGGCGGCAGGGAGTCAGAGTGTGATAGCCCATGCCGCGGAGATAGGCGAAGACGTCCAGAGAGAGGTTGCGGTCCCCGGCGGCCAGATCCGAGGCGTAGCTGGAAAAGAGGACGACCGAGCCGTCGGCGCTGAAGGAGGGATAGAAGTAGGCCGCGCCGTTGCCGGTGACCGCCGGGCCGGCCGGTGTGTGGCTCATCAGCTCCACGGCGCCGGTCGCCGGCTCGATCAGGAAGAGATCGTCGGCGGCGTTCAGATCGGTGATACCGGTCATGAGGTCTGGTGCGGCGCTCAACACCGCCACGATTCTGCCGTCGGCGCTCAGGCCGAGCGCATAGGAGCGCCCGGCGGAGGCCTCGGTAGAGCTCGCCGCTTTGTGGGACAGCAGGATCGTAGTCCCGGTGGTACGGTCGAACAGGAACGCGTCGTACTCGTTGTTCGTATCGGTGATGCCGGTCAGCAGGTCCGTGGCGGCGCTCGAAAAGGCGAGCCAGCGGCCGTCGAGGCTCAGCCAGGGAAGGAACGATTCGCCATTACCTGCCGTCGCCGCCGAGCCGGCGGCGTGGCTGACCAGAGAATTCGTGACGGTGGTCCGGTCGTACAGGAAGGCGTCGCGGCTCTCGGCGGTGTCGACCTGGCCGGCCACCAGATCCGTGGCTTCGCATTGATAGGCGACCCAGCGGCCGTCGGTGTTGATCTCCAGGGGGTCGGGCTGACACCCTGTCGACCGCTGGGCCGGCGATCCGCTCACATGGCTGACCAGGGTCGTGGTCGCGGCGGCGCGGTCGTACAGGTAGACGTTGAAAACGTTGGAGCCGTCGGGGCCGGTCTGGCCGGGCAGCAGAGCGTTGCTGAGGAAGGCGATGAATTGGCCGTCGCCGCTGATCCGGGCGTCGTATGCGGCCGCGGAGATGAGCTTCAGGTTCGCTCCTGTGCCGCGGTTGTAGAGATAGGCGCCGCTCACCGCGTCGGTGTAGGCGACGAAACCGCCGTCATCGCTGATCGCCGGCAGGTTGCAGAAGAAGCAGCTCCCGGTCGTCGAAGAGCCCGAGCTGTGGCTCGCCAGAACCGTGGTACCGGTGACGCGGTCCCAGAGGAAGATCTCGAATTGGCTGGACGGCCTGGGGGTGAAGACAGGCAGGAGATCGGTGGCGCCGCTCGAAAAGGCCACCCAGCGGCCATCGGCGCTGATCGCCACGTCCTGGCACCCCTTGTTGCCGGCCGTGGTCGCGGACGCCGTGCCGTGGCTCACCAGCGTCGTCGTGCCGGCCGAGCGGTCGACCAGGAAAACGTCCAGCTCTCCGTTGCTGTCCGTCTGCCCGGAAACGGCGTGGGCCGATTTGCTCAGGTAGACCGCATAGCGGCCGTCCGCGCTGAGCTGGTGGGGCTGAACGAACGTCACCCCTTGGTCCGGTGTGGAGGAGACGGCCGCCGGGCTCAAGGAGAGCGCCGTGCTCGTCCCCGCGGCCCGGTCCCACAGAAAGACGTCGTGCCCGTTGTTGGTGTCCGCTGGGGCCAAGTCGGAGGCGGCCGATTCGAAGACCACGAAATTGCCGTCCGCGCTCATCCCGTTGACGACGCTCGAGCCGTTGCCGGCCGTCCCGGGGCTCGCCGTGACATGGCTGATCAGAGTGACTGTTCCGCCGTTCCGCTCCCATTGGAAGGCGTCGTAGGTGCCGTTCGAGTCCGCGCCGCCGGCCACCAGGTCGGTCGCGAGGCTCCAGAAGACGACACGGCCGCCGTCCACTGCAATCCAGGCGTAGAGGGAGCCGGCATTGCCGGCCGTGGCCGCTCCGGCGGTGCTGTGGCTGACGAGCGCGTTGGTGTTGGTGGCGCGGTCCCAGAGGAACACGTCGATGTTGCTGTTGGTGTCGATCTGGCCGCTCACCAGGCTGCTCGACGTATCGCCGAACACCACCCAGGAGCCGTCGTCGCTCACGGTGAGGCCGGTCGAGGCCCCTCCGGCGGGAGTCGACGGCGCGCCCGGGGCGTGGGTGATCAGGGTGAGCGTGTCCGTGGCTCTCTCGCGTACGAAGTAGCTCGACGCGCTGGAGAAGGCGATCCAGTTGCCGTCCCGGCTGATCACCGGGAATCCCGAGCTCGTCGCCGGTGCAGTGAGAGGATCGCCATCGACATGGCTGACCAGGGCCACCGTGCCGGTGGTGCGGTCCCAGAGGAAAACGTCGATGGCGCCGTTGGTGTCGGTGCCGCCGGCGACCAGATTGCTCGCCTTGCTGGCGAAGGCGATCCAACGGCCGTCACCGGTCAGAGAGGCTGAGAACGTCTCCTCGTTGCCCGCCGTGACCGCCGAGCCGGCCGCGCGGCTGACCAGGGCGACGTCTCCCGTGGTGCGGTCCCAGAGGAAGAGGTCGTTCAGATTGTTGGTGTCGGCGCCGCCCGCGATCAAGCCCGCGGACGGGCTGAGAAAGGCCACGTAGCGGCCGTCGTCGCTGATCCCCGAGACCGTCGCGGTGTAGGCTCCGAGGATGGTCGAGCCGGGAACGTGGCTGACCAGAACCGTGGTATCGGAGACGCGGTCCCAGAGGAAGGCATTGAAGGTGGCCGCGGAGGTCTGTGCAGTCACCAGGTCGCTGGAGCTGCTGATGTAGGCGACGTAACGTCCGTCGGCGCTGATCGCTCCCGGCGGGAGCGTGAGACTGTTCCCTGCCCGGGTGGGGGAGCCGGCGGCGTGGCTCACCAGGGTGACGGCATTCGTGGCGCGGTTCACCAGGAAGACGTCATTGGCACTGTTGCCGTCGGCCTGGCCGGGCACGAGATCGGGGGCGGTGCTGGCGAACGCGACCCAGTTTCCGTCCGCGCTGATCAGCGCCCCGCCGGTCTGGCCCACCGCCTGGGCCTGGCCCCCCGGAGCGGCCCGGGAGACGAGCTCGACTTTGCCGGCCCGGGCGGTGCCGGGGAGCAGGATCAGGCTGAAAAAAAAGACGAGCTTCGCGGTTCGGGACAAAAAAGACCTCCTTGTCGAGGCCGCCGGTTTGTCGAGGTCTGGACGCAGGAAAGTCTGCCATCCTTTAGGGAGTGTCGTAAAGGCCGAAGACATTTCGGCCGGGCTCCGAGGAATGCACCGCCCCCGATTCCTGTTAAAATCCAGGGCGTCTTCCGCCCCTTCACCGCCATGAGCCTCTCCAGCTTCCATCCCGCCGTCGCCTCCTGGCTCACCCGCCGCTTCGGCGCGCCCACCGAGCCGCAGACGCGCGCCTGGCCGGAGATCAAGGCCGGACGCCATACGCTGATCGCGGCGCCCACCGGATCGGGCAAGACGCTGGCGGCGTTCCTGTCGGCGATCGACGACCTGGTCCGTATCTCCCTCACCGACGGCCTCCGGGACGAGACGCGGGTGCTCTACATCTCGCCGCTCAAGGCGCTGTCGAACGACGTGCGGCGGAACCTCGAGGAGCCTCTGGCCGGGATCCGGGCGGAGCTGGTCGCCCAGGGACTTCCGGACGCGGAGATCCGCACGCTGGTGCGCACCGGGGACACGCCGGCCGCGGAGCGCGCGGCGATGGTGAAGCGGCCGCCGCACATCCTGGTGACGACGCCGGAGTCGCTGTTCATCCTGCTCACCAGCGAGAGCGGCCGGCGGATTCTGCGCCACGTGCGTTCGGTGATCGTCGACGAGATTCACGCCGTGGCGGACGACAAGCGCGGCTCGCACCTCGTGCTCTCCCTGGAACGCCTGGAGGAGCTGGTGCGCAAGGACGGCGGGCGGCTCAACCGCATCGGCCTCTCCGCCACGCAGCGGCCGATCGAGGAGGTGGCGCGGTTCCTGGTCGGGACAGAGAACGTCGAGGAAGATGGCACCCCGCGCTGCGCGATCATCGACAGCGGCCATGGCCGGGTCATGGATCTGGCGGTCGAGATGCCGCGCTCTCTCCTGGAGGCGGTGACCTCGGCGGAGGTGTGGGACGAGATCTACGACCGGCTCGCCGAGCTGGTGCGCGAGCACCGCACGACGCTGGTCTTCGCCAACACCCGGCGGCAGGCCGAGCGGGTCTCCCGCTTTCTCGCCGAGCGGCTGGGCGAGAAGACGGTCGCGGCGCATCACGGCAGCCTGGCCAAGGAGCACCGCCTGGAGTCCGAGCGGCGGCTCAAGGAGGGCGAGCTGGCGGTGCTGGTGGCGACGGCTTCGATGGAGCTGGGGATCGACATCGGCTCGGTCGATCTCGTCTGCCAGCTCGGCTCGACGCGCTCGATCGCCGTGCTGCTGCAACGGGTCGGACGCTCCGGGCACCACCTCGCGGGGCTGCCCAAGGGGCGGATCTTCCCGACGACGCGCGACGAGCTGATCGAGTGCGCGGCGCTCCTCGACGCCGTGCGCCGCGGCGAGCTGGACCGCCTGATCATCCCCGAGAAGCCGATCGACATCCTGGCGCAGCAGATCGTCGCCGCCGCGGCGGCCGAGGAGCAGTCCGAGGAGGAGCTGTTCGCCCTCGCGCGGCGGGCCTGGCCGTACCGCGATCTCACCCGCAAGGAATTCGACGAGACCATCGAGATGCTCTCCACCGGCTTCACCACGCGGCGCGGCCGGCGCGGCGCCTATCTCCATCACGACGCGGTGAACGGCCGGCTGCGGGCGCGCAAGGGAGCCCGCCTGACCGCGATCACCTCGGGCGGCGCGATCCCGGACACCGGCGACTACCAGGTCCTCCTCCAGCCGGAGGGCACGGTGGTCGGCACGGTCAACGAGGACTTCGCCGTCGAGAGCCTGCCGGGCAACGTCTTCCAGCTCGGCAACGCCTCCTGGCGCATCCTCAAGGTCGAGCCCGGCCGCGTCCTGGTGGAGGACGCGAAGGGGCATCCGCCAACGATCCCCTTCTGGCTCGGCGAGGCGCCCGGGCGGACCGACGAGCTGTCGGTCGCCGTCTCGCGCCTGCGCGGCCTCATCGCGGATCTCCTGCAAGCCGGCGGCCGGCCCGCCGCCGTGGCCTGGCTCCAGGACGAGCTCGGCCTGCCGCCGGCCGCGGCGATGCAGCTCACCGACTACCTCTCCGTGGCCCTCACCGCCCTCGGCGCCATGCCGACCCGCGAGACCCTGGTCGCCGAGCGCTTCTTCGACGAGGCCGGGGACATGCACATGGTGATGCACGCGCCCTTCGGCAGCCGCCTGAACCGCGGCTGGGGGCTCGCGCTGCGCAAGCGCTTCTGCCAGACCTTCAACTTCGAGCTGCAGGCCGCGGCGACCGAGAACGCCATCATCCTGTCGCTCGGGCCGACGCACAGCTTCCCGCTGGAGGACGCCTTCCGCTTCCTGCGCGCGGCGACGGTGCGCGGCGTGCTCGTCCAGGCCCTCCTCGACTCGCCGCTCTTCGGCGTGCGCTGGCGCTGGAACGCCAGCCGCGCCCTCGCCCTGCCGCGCTGGCGCGGCGGCCGGCGCGTGCCGCCGACGCTCCAGCGCCAGGCTTCCGAGGACCTGATCGCCGTCGTCTTTCCGGACCAGCTCGCCTGCCTGGAGAACATCGTCGGCGAGCGCGAGGTCCCCGATCATCCGCTCGTCGAGCAGACCGTGCGCGACTGCCTGGAAGAGGCGATGGACATCGAAGGGCTCGAGCAGCTCCTCACCCGGATGGAAAACGGCGAGATCGAATTCGTGGCGCGGGACGTCACCGAGCCTTCACCGCTCGCCCACGAGGTGCTCACCGCCGCGCCCTACGCCTTCCTCGACGGCGCACCGCTCGAAGAGCGCCGGACGCAGGCGGTGGTCCTCCGCCGCTGGCTCGATCCGGAGACCGCGGCGGACCTGGGAGCGCTCGATCCCGCCGCCATCGCGAGAGTCCGCGGCGAGGCCTGGCCCGAGGCGGCGACGCCGGACGAGCTCCACGATGCCCTGCTGACGATCGGCTTCGTCACTGCCGAGGAGGGCCAGCGGTCCGGCTGGCAGCCGCTCTTCGAGAGCCTGGCCCGGGACCGCCGCGCCGCCGTCTTACGAGACTCAGTCAGCCCCGCGCTCTGGGTGGCCGCCGAGCGTCTGCCGCAGCTCCGCGCCCTCTTTCCGGAAGCGGCTCTCCAGCCGGAGATCGATCCGCCCGGCCGTTTCGCAACGCGCGTCTGGACGGACGAAGAGGCGCGCGTCGAGATCGTCCGCGGCCGTCTCGAAGGGTTGGGACCGACCACCGCCACCGCGCTCGCCGCGAGCTGCGGCCTGAAGCGCACGAGCATGGAGATGGCCCTCGCCGCGCTCGAAGGCGAAGGCTTCGCAATGCGCGGCCGTTTCACACCGGGGCTGCTCAAGGACTCGGAAATCGAATGGTGCGAGCGGAGGCTCCTGGCGCGCATCCACCGCTACACCCTCGACCGTCTGCGCCGCGAGATCGAGCCCGTGCCGCAGGCCGACTTCGTGCGCTTCCTCCTCGCCTGGCAGAGAGTCGATCCCGAGGAGAACGGAGAAGGCCCCGAGAGCCTCGCCGCCCTCCTCGCCCAGCTCGAAGGCTACGAAGCCGCCGCCGCCTCCTGGGAAGGCGAGATCCTCCCCGCGCGCCTGAAGGAGTACGACCCCTCCTGGCTCGACGCCCTCTGCCTCGCCGGGCGCTGGGTCTGGGGCCGCGCCGTGCCGCCCTCTTCCACGACGCCCGGCGCCCGCCGCACCGGCCCGGTGCGCGCCACCCCCATCGCCCTCCTCGGCCGGCAGACCCAGCGCTTCTGGCGCGAGGCGGCTTCTCCAACAACATCCGCCGATCCAGTGGATTTTGAGCTCTCCGCCGTCGCGCGCTCCGTCTACGACGTCATGAAAGAAGGAGGCGCCCTCTTCTTCGGCCAGATCGCGGACGACGCGAGCCTCCTTCACACCCAGGTCGAGATCGCCCTCGCCGAGCTGGTCGCCTGGGGCCTCGTCACCTCGGATAGCTTCACCGGCCTGCGAGCCCTCCTCACTCCGGCCCACAAGAGACCGTCGATCGACCGCGCCGGGAGCCGGAGAGGCGCCCATTCCGTCTCCCTCTTCGGCATGGAAAACGCCGGCCGCTGGTCCCTCCTCCGTCCCGTGAAGAGCCCCGGCACCACATCCGAAGCCCTGGAAGCCATCGCCTGGACCCTCCTCCGCCGCTACGGCGTCGTCTTCCGCCGCCTCCTCGAACGCGAGACCCTCCTGCCCCCCTGGCGCGAGCTCCTCCCCGTCTTCCACCGCCTGGAAGCGAGGGGAGAAATCCGCGGCGGCCGCTTCGTCGACGGCTTCTCGGGAGCCCAGTTCGCCCTCACCGAAGCCGTCGGCCAGCTCCGCTCCATCCGCAACCGTCCACGCAAAGGCACCCTGATCTCCGTCAGCGCCGCCGACCCCCTCAACCTCGTCGGCATCGCCACCCCCGGAGACCGCCTGAGCGCCGTCGCCGGCAACCGCCTCCTCTATCGAGACGGCATCCCCATCGCCGTCCTCGAAGGCCGCGAGCCCCGGTTTCTCGTGGATCTCGACCCCGCCACCCGCTGGCAGGCGCAGAACGCGCTGGTGCGACGGGCGGTGGCGCCGAAGCTCAAGGCGTATCTGGGGCGGTCGGCGTAGGGGGGCTGCTGTGATAGGAAATAGGCCAGATCGACGTGGAGTCGTAGCAAACTGAAGAACTACCGACAGATCGCCCTCACCTGGCCCACGATGGGAATTCGCCAGACGTCTGGCGAATCTCGGTTACCTTCGGACATTCGCCAGACGCTGTCTGGCGAATTGGAGGCTCCCGGCCAGATCTGGCAGACGCTGTCTGCCGAATCCGAGTCCCGCCTTGCCGGCTGATGGGGCGTGACGGGTAAAATCGAGGTGGAGGCCACTGCATGGACCGCGTGAAGGTGAAGCCGGAGATGTTCCGCTGGGCTCAAGAGCGGGCCGGGTTGGAGCCGGATTCGCTTAGCGACCGTTTTCCCCGCTTGGACGCGTGGGAGCGGGGCGAAGCGCAGCCGACGCTCAAGCAGCTCGAGAGCTTCGCCCAGGCGACCCATACACCGGTCGGATATCTCTTTTTTCCTGAGCCGCCGGTCGAGGAGGTCCCGATCCCCGATTTCCGTACGATGGGCAACGAACGCCTCGGACGGCCCAGCGCTGATCTGCTGGACACGCTTTACCTCTGCCAGCAGCGCCAGGAGTGGTACCGCGACTTCGCGCGCACCGAGGGCGAGGGCCGCCTGCCGTTCGTGGGCTCCGCGAGCCTCGCGAGCGGCATTGAGGAGACGGGTGCCCGCATCCGCGAGGCCCTCGGCTTCGATCTCGAGGAGCGCCGCAAGATGCCGACCTGGACGGAAGCGCTTCGCCGCTTCATCGGGCTGGCGGACGATCTCGGTGTTCTTGTCATGGTGAGCGGCGGCGTCGGGAGCAACAACCGCCGCAAGCTGGATCCGGAGGAATTCCGCGGCTTTGCGCTCGCCGATCCGCTGGCGCCCCTCGTCTTCATCAACGGCGCCGATACAAAGGCTGGCCAGATGTTTACCCTCGCCCACGAGCTGGCCCACATCTGGCTGGGGCAGTCCGCACTCTCGGATGTCGCGCCGGTCTCCTCTCCGTCGCACTCGGTCGAGATCTGGTGCAACCGGGTCGCCGCGGAGATCCTTGTTCCTCTCTCCATCTTCCGTGAGGAGTACCAACCGAAAGCCCTGCTACGAGCTGAGCTCGACCGCTTGGCGCGGCGCTTCAAGGTCAGCACCCTGGTCGTGTTGCGCCGAATCCACGATGCCGGCGGCCTCACGGCCGGCCAGTTTTGGCGTGAGTATCGCCAGGAGCTGGAAAGACTGCGGGCCATGCCGACCGGCGACGGCGGCAACTTCTACCTGACACTCGGTGCCAGAGCGAGTAAACGGTTCGCCCGTGCGCTGGTGGTTCGGACGCTCGAGGGCCAGTCCTCCTTCATGGAGGCTTTCCGTCTGCTGGGATTGAAGAAAATGGCGACTTTTCACGAGCTCGGACACAGCCTTGGGGTTGGCCTCTGATGGCATACCTGCTCGACGCCGACGTCTTCATCCGGGCGAAGAGCTTACATTATGGATTCGATTTCTGCCCGCCGTTTTGGGATTGGTTGATCGACCGCAACGCCGCGGGAAGTGTCTTCAGCGTCGAGAAAGTCGGCGACGAGGTGCAGGGAATCGAGGATGATGAGCTCTCCGCATGGGCGGCTGAGCGGGGGCCGGGTTTCTTCCTCCCGCCCGAGAAAACAGATTTTCCATTTCTGGCAGCCGTCAGCGCGCGGGCGGCGGGACAGCGCTACGAATCCGCTGCGGTGAGCACATTTCTCCAGGTTGCGGATTACTACCTCGTCTCCCAGGCTCATGCCAGAAAACATACTGTCGTAACGCATGAGATTCCGTCCGCCTCAACCCGCAGGATAAGAGCGCCTAACAAAACCGGCCCAACGGGCCGGGAGAGCATAGCCCAGGGCTGAGGCCGAAGGCCGATGCCCTGGGTTCACGGGCGCCACCGCCCGGCGGCCTGAAAGGCCGCGAGAGTCTTCAGTCCCACACGTAGCGCTCGTCAAATTCGATTTCATAAGCCTTGAGGAACGCACGGAGCTCCTCTTGAAACGACTTGACTCGATGATG
>Ga0307506_10000044_pt1 | contig 55080 bp, 45 predicted proteins | sample 25_S_MG_FD_202175 | JGI IMG/M metagenome (GOLD analysis project Ga0307506, IMG submission 202175) | Soil microbial communities from Populus trichocarpa stands in riparian zone in the Pacific Northwest, United States - 25_S | ecosystem: Environmental > Terrestrial > Soil > Riparian zone > Trees... | reverse complement strand
GAGGGGCGTCTATCCACATCCCTGGTGTCGTCTCCACACCATGCCAGGTCTTTCATCCTCAAGCTTGCAGAAACCTATCATCCAGCCCGCGAATTCAGTGACTCAGCTCGCGAGTGCGGCCACTCATCTCGCCAGTTGCGTCACCCGTGAGAGTCATCTCTTTCCGCGCCACGAGCTCAGCCAGCGCGCTGGCCGGTTGGGTCACTGAGCTCGCGAGCTGAGTGACCCATCTCACGAGCTCTGTCACTGCGCACCGTGCGCGGTCAAACAAATCCCGGGGGCGGTGAAACAACGGGCGAGCTGAGTCACTGATCTCGCGAATTGCGTCATCGCGCCGGGGATTTGCGTGACCGCGCGCGCGGTTTGGTGACCCAACTTGCGGTTTGCGTGACGGCATGGGCGAATTGAGACTTTGCACCGGGAGGCGGAGCACGGAAAATGGCGGCTCGAAGGACGCAGCTCGCGGTTGGATGACCCTCGATCGAGTCTTGTTGGCCAAAATTGGCGCCGATGGGGGTGGGGGGTGAGGACCCCCGTCCGGCGGGTTACAATCACCGCCGGCCGCCGCTGACCACCGTCTCCCATGCCTGACCAACTCCTCATCCTCCGCCACTCCGGCGACTTCTACACCAAGTCGCGGAAGACCCGGGTCCACTTCCAGAACCGGCTGCTGAAGAACATCCGGGACGCCCTGACGGCGCACGGCATGCCCTACCGCCTGGAGCGGACGTGGAGCCGCTCGTACCTGGAGACGCCGGACCTCCGGGCGGCCGAGGTGCTGGCGCGGATCTTCGGCCTCCAGTCCGTCTCCGTGGCCGAGCCGCGGCCGTGGGAGACGCTGGAGGACCTGGTGGAGACGGCGGTGCCGTTTTTCGCCGACAGTGTGCGGGGGAAGAGCTTCGCGGTGCGCGCCAGCCGGCGGGGCAAGCGCGAGATGATCCCGTTCGACTCGATGGCGGTCGAGATCGCGCTCGGGCGGGCGCTCCTGGAGCGCGGCGGGGCGGCGCGGGTCGATCTCGACGAGCCGGAGGTGATCGCGTTCGTCGAGGTCGAGCCGGGCAAGGTGCATCTGTTCCATGAAAAGTTCCGCGCCTGGGGCGGCCTGCCGGTCGGCGTCGAAGGGCGGGCTCTGGCCCTGGTCTCCGGCGGCTTCGATTCGGCGGTGGCGAGCTGGCTGATGCTCAAGCGGGGGGTCGAGCTCGACTACGTCTTCTGCAACCTGGGCGGCGCGGCCCATCGCCTGGGCGTGCTCAAGGTGATGAAGGTGATCGCCGACCTGTGGAGCTACGGCTACCGGCCGCGGCTCTTCGAGATCGACTTCCAGCCGGTGGCGGCGGAGCTGCGGGAGAAGACGCAGGGGCAAAACTGGCAGGTCCTCCTCAAGCGCCAGATGGTGCGCGCCGCCGCGCTGCTCGCGTTGCGCCTGCGCCGGCTCGGCATCGTCACCGGCGAAGCGGTGGGGCAGGTCTCCTCGCAGACCTTGCAGAACCTGGGCGTCATCTCCCAGGTCTCGCCCGAGGTGCCGGTGCTGCGTCCGCTCCTCGGCTTCAACAAGGAAGAGATCCTCGCCGTCGCCCGCCGCGCCGGCCTCTACGATCTCGCCGCGGCGGTCGGCGAGTACTGCGACATGGTGCCCAGGAATCCCTCGACCCGCGCCCGGCTTCCCCAGATCCTGGAGGACGAGAAGGCCCTCGACCCCGAGCTGATCTACCGGCTCGTCAAGGCGCGCGCCTCCTACAACCTCCGCGACCTCTCCGCGGCGAGCCTCGGGCCGTCCAGCCTGGAGACCGACCGCGTGCCGGACGGCGCGACGGTCCTCGATCTGCGCTCGGCCCCCGCCTGGAAGGCCTGGCACTGGCCCGGCGCCCTCCGCCTCGACTTTCCCCGCGCGCTCGAAGCCTGGCCGTCGTTCGACCGCACCAAGCCCTATGTGCTGGTGTGCGAGGTCGGCCTGAAGAGCGCCCATCTCGCGGAGAAGATGCAGGAGGCCGGCTTCCAGGCCTGGCACTTCGCCGGCGGCGTCAAGGACCTGATGGCGCTGGCGGAGCGGGAGAAGGGGCTGGAGCTGAGCCTCTTAGCTCCGGCGGTACGGCAGGCCTGACGCTCACTCCTTCGCCGGCAGCGTCTTCAACAGCTCCTCCACCGACATCCCCAACGCCTTGGCGGCTTTCTCGATCAGCGGCAGGAAGCGCTCCGGATCGAGCTTGAGGAAGAGCGCGTCGGCCTCGGCGAAGGCTTCTCCGTCCTCGTCGACGAGGCGGCCGAGGGTCCAGACCTTCCTGCCCTCGATGCGCTCCACCCAGGCTTCGAGCAGCGCGTCGGTGCCCAGGGGGAGCATGCGCTGGAAGCTCGTGCCCAGGCGGGCGGCGACCACCAGGTGGCCCTCCATCCAGGCCGCCGCTCCCATGGCTTCGTCGAGCACCGCCGCCATGCTGCCGCCGTGGGCGTGACCCGGCGGCCCCTGGGCGCCGGGGCCGAACCAGGCGCGGCCGACCAGGCGGCCGTCCTTTTCGCGGCGGAAGTAGCGGACGCGCAGGCGGTCTCCGGCGGGATCTCCGGAGACGAACGAGCGCGGCCCGCCTTCCAGGCGCAGCGGATCGATCGGCGTCCAGCCCGGCTGCGGGATGACCTCGGGCGCTGTCTGAGCGGTGTCTTGATCCGTCGCTTCGTCCGTCACGGCTCGCTCCTCCCTTCGTCCTCTCCACTCTACAGCTCGAAGCCGCTCCTTGCGCCGGGAGCGGTCAAACCCGTATCCTCAAGATCACTATTGTCTGATGAGGTCATGAACCACCGTAGGAACGGTCCAGTCGCATCGTGTCTATGAGCTTCCCCTTCAGGACCCCTGCCGTGGCGCCAGGGCACGAGAGCGTTTCGTGGTTCCGCGCCATGGCGGAGACGACGTCGACCGCGATGCTGGTCTTCACGGCGGCGCGCTATGTCTACGCCAACCGCGCCGCCGAGGAGATGACCGGCTACTCCGCGGCCGAGCTGCTCACCATGGCACCCCAGGATCTCGCGGCTCCCGAGCTGCGGCCGATGCTGCGCGAGCGGATCCTGGCCCGTCTGCACGGCGAGGAAGTGCCCGAGCGCTACGAGCTCAAGGTCCACACCCGCGACGGCCGCGAGCGCTGGGTGGAGATCTCCGCCGGCCTCCTCGACACCGGCGCCGGCGAGCCCGCCGGCCTGGTGACCGCGGTCGACGTGACCGAGCGCAAGCTCGCCGAGGTGGCTCTGCGCGAGAGCGGTGCCCGCCTCGAGCTGGCCCAGCGCACCGCCGGCATCGCCAGTTGGGAATGGAACCTGCTCACCGACGAGATCCTCTTCTCCTCCCATGCCGGCGAGCTGCTGGGGTGCGGCACGGCCGACCTGTGGAAGACCGGGCGCGCCTTCCTCGCCGCCGTCTACCCCGAGGATCAGGAGACGATCGTCAACGCTCTCGGCCTCTGTCTCCAGGCAGGCCGCGACTTCTCGGTCGAGCTGCGCGTTTTCGCTCCGGATGGAAAGTTGCGCTGGATGACCGACAGCGGCCGGGCGCTGCGCGACGAGACCGGCACGCCCGTGCGCCTGATCGGCGTCGCCCAGGACATCAGCCAGCGCAAGATCAGCGAGGAGCGCCTGCGCTCGATCGTCGAGGGCACCTCCTCCACGACCGGCGCCGACTTCCTGCGCTCGCTCGTGCGCAACCTCGCGAGCGCCCTCTCCACCAAGCTCGCCCTCATCTCCGAGGTCGTCGCCGACGATCCCCACCGTGTCCGCCTGCTCGCCTTCTGGGCCGGCGCCGATTACGGCGACCTCTTCGAGTACGACATCCGCGGCACCCCCTGCGAGAACGTGGTGGGGCGCACGTTCTGCTACTACCCGCGGGACACCTGGCGCCTCTTCCCCGACGACGTCTGGATGCAACGGGAGAAGATCGAGAGCTACTTCGCCGTGCCGCTCTTCGACGCCGAGGATCGCCCGCTCGGCCATATGGCGGTGATGGACACCGCGCCTCTCGGCCATGACATGCCGGCGATGTCGATCCTCAAGATCTTCGCCGCCCGCGCCGGCGCCGAGATCGAGCGCAAGATCGCCGAGGCGGCGCTCGCCCAGGAGAAGGAGCGCGCCCAGGTGACCCTCGCCTCGATCGGCGATGGCGTGATCCGCACCGACGCCGAGGGTCTCATCGACTATCTGAACCCGGTGGCCGAGCGGCTCACCGGATGGACGACGGCCGAGGCGTACGGCGAGCCGGTGCTGCGCGTCTTCAAAATCGTCGACGAGGCGACCGGCCGCGCCCTGCCGGATCCGGTGGAGCGCTGCCTGCGCGAAGGCCAGGTCATCGAGCTGCCGGACTACTCCCTCCTCACCCGGCGCGACGGCGGCGAGTTCGCCATCCGCGATTCCGTGGCGCCCATCCGGGACGGCCAGGGGCGGATCACCGGCACCGTCCTGGTGTTCAAGGACGTCACCCAGATCCGCGGCATGGAGCGCGAGATGATGTGGCTGGCGCGCCACGACCCGCTCACCGGCCTGATCAACCGCCGCGAGTTCGAGAAGCGCCTCCAGCAGTGCCTGGTCTCGGCGCGCGAGGAGGACCGCCAGCACTCCCTCTTCTATCTCGACCTCGACGAGTTCAAGGTGGTCAACGACACTTGCGGCCACCTGGCCGGCGACGAGATGCTCAAGCAGGTCACCGCCCTCCTCCGGTCCCACCTGCGCAAACACGACACCCTGGCGCGGCTGGGCGGCGACGAGTTCGGCGTGCTGCTCGAAGACACCACGGCGGAGGATGCGCGGGAGATCGGCAACCACCTGCGCCTCGCCGTCAAGCGCTTCCGCTTCGCCTGGCAGGAGCGCATCTTCGAGATCGGCGTCAGCATCGGCCTCGTCCCCCTGACCCCGGACAGCCTCGACATCGCGCAGGTCCTCTCCGCCGCCGACGCCGCCTGCTACGTCGCCAAGGAGGGCGGGCGCAACCGCATCCACGAGTACCAGCCGGACGACAGCGCCCTCGCCGAGCGCTATGGCGAGATGCAGTGGATCCACCGCATCCACAAGGCCTTCGCCGAGCACCGCTTCTGCCTCTACTACCAGCCGATCGTGCCGCTGCTGCCGCGCGGCGGCCAGCCGCCGCTGTGCGAGATCTTCATCCGCATGATCGACGAGGAAGGACGGATCGCCACCCCCGGCGCCTTCATCCCGGCTGCCGAGCGCTACCACCTCATCGCCTCCATCGACCGCTGGGTGGTCCACGCCGCCTTCGTCGCCCTGGCCTGCCGCGCCCTCTCGCACGGCGACGACACCTGCTTCGCCATCAATCTCTCCGGCCAGTCGCTGGGCGACGACGCCTTCCTGGAATTCGTGCTGGAGGAAATCGAGCACACCGGCGTGTCGCCGGAGCGGATCTACTTCGAGATCACCGAGACGGCGGCGGTGGGCAACCTGACGCAGGCGGTGCGCTTCATCGCGGCGCTCAAGGCTCTCGGCTGCCGTTTCGTCCTCGACGACTTCGGCAGCGGCCTCTCCTCCTTCGCCTACCTCAAGAACCTCAACGTCGACTTCCTCAAGATCGACGGCGCCTTCGTGCGCGACATGCTGACCAGCTCGGTGCAGCGCGCCCTGGTGGAGTCGATCCACCAGATCGGCCAGGTGATGGGCATCCGCACCATCGCCGAGTCGGTGGAGAACCGCGAGACCCTCGACCTGCTGCTGGAAATCGGCGTCGACTACGCCCAAGGCTACGGGATCGCCATGCCCGAGCCTCTTTCGTAGCTTCCTGTAGCGGCACGCGCCGACCGGGCGCGCTTCTTGCTCTGGTTCCTGTCGAGCTTGAGAGACGTAGTGCTTCAAAGGTGGTTTCTCCTATGAACGTCCTCACCCTGCACGAATCGCCGGCGCAGAGCCTCCTCGACAGGATCGACTCCCTGCAGCGGGAAAACGAGCGTCTGCAGAGCACTCTCGCCTCGGTCGGCGACGGCGTCATCCGCACCGACGAGAGCGGGCGCGTCGACTACCTGAACCCGGTCGCCGAGCGGCTCACCGGCCGCACCGCCGGAGACGCCCTGGGCCGGCTGATCACCGAGGTCTTTCAACTGGTGGACGAGATCACCCGCACGCCGCTGGCCGATCCGGTCCGCCGTTGCCTGGACGAGGCGAAGATCGTCGAATCGCCGGGACATGCCCTGCTCCTGAGCGCCGACGGCAATGAATACTCGATCCGCGACTCCTCGGCCCCGATCTACGCCGCGGATGGCGCGCCGCTGGGCGCCGTCGTGGTCTTCAAGGACGTCACCCGGCTGCGCGGCGCGGAACGGGAGATGATCTACCTCGCCAGCCACGACGCCCTGACCGGCCTGATCAACCGGCGCGAGCTCGAGGTGCGCCTGAAACGCGCCCTGCGCAACGCCCGCGTGGACGGCAGGCAGCACGTCTTCCTCTATCTGGACCTCGACGAGCTCAAAGTGGTCAACGACAGTTGCGGCCACGCCGCCGGCGACGACCTGTTGCGGCAGATCACCGCCCTCCTGCGCTCCCGCGTGCGGCGCAGCGACACCCTGGCGCGCCTCGGCGGCGACGAGTTCGGCGTCCTCCTCGAAGACTGCCCCCTCGACCAGGCGCGGCAGATCGCCGAGGAGATCCGGCGCACCGTGCGCGAGCTCCGCTTCCGCGTCAAGGACCAGCTTTTCGACGTCGGCGTGAGCATCGGCTTCGTCCCCATCGACCGCAACAGCGGCGATCTCGCGCAGGTGATGAGCGCCGCGGACGCCGCCTGCTACATGGCCAAGGAGGGGGGCAAGAACCGTGTCCACGAATACCAGATGGACGACACCACGGTCGCCGAGCGCTACGGCGAGATGCAGTGGATCCACCGCATCCAAGGCGCTCTCGAAGACCGCCGCTTCCGCCTCTTCTACCAGCTCATCCAGCCGCTGAACGAGGGCCCGGCCGGCCGCGAGCTGCTCTGCGAGATCTTCCTGCGCATGCTGGACCACGAGGGCAAAATCATCACCCCGGCCGCCTTCATCCCCGCGGCCGAGCGCTACCGGCTCATCGAATCGCTCGACCGCTGGGTGGTGAAGACCGCCTTCCGCGCCCTGGCCGAGGCACAACGCCGCGAGGTCGCCCGGCCCGTCCTCTTCGCCCTCAACATCTCGGGGCAGGCGCTCGGCGAGGAGGACTTCCTCGCCTTCGTCCTCGAGCAGATCGCAGAGACCGGCGTCGACGCGCGGCGCATCTGCTTCGAGCTCACCGAGACCGCCGCGATCAGCAAGCTCGACGCCGCCATCCACTTCATGACCGTGCTCAAGGAGAAAGGCTGCCGCTTCATTCTGGACGACTTCGGCAGCGGCCTCTCCTCCTTCTCCTACCTCCGCGACCTGCCGGTGGATTACCTGAAGATCGACGGCGAGCTCATGCAGAACATGCTGGAAGACCCGATCAAGCGAGCCATGGTCGAGTCCATCAACCAGATCGGCCACGTCCTCGGCCTCCAGACCATCGCCGAATGGGTCGAGAACCGCCAGACCCTGGAGGCCCTGAAAGAGCTCGGCGTCGACTACGCGCAGGGGTATTGGCTCTGCCGGCCGCAGCCGCTGGTGCATGATCTGTAGGGGAGCGGATTGCCTCCGGAGGGGCGGTCTCGGTGAAGACATCGGCGGTCAGGAAGCGGTAGCGCATGGGCGGGGAGGGACGCACGGGCGAGATTTGTTCGCCGATCGGCCGCGAAAAACACCTCACCCCCGGCCCCTCTCCCATCTCCCACCCACGCCCCCGCCGGGAGAGGGGAGAACGGCAGGATGAAGCAGCACAAAGAGAGGGAGCGGAGAGGTCACTCCTGCCGCGTGAGGGTGTCGTGGGCGCCTTAAGTACTCCAGCCACGGCGTCAGATCGGCCTCGTCCCGTCCCTCGTAGTAGTTGTGATGCGGATGCGTCGCAAGCGAGTTGTAGTAGGCGGCGAGGTCTCGCGCGTGGTGCTCCTCCAGGGAGAAGAACCCCTGCAATCCGTAGCCGCCACGGTGCAGGAGGAAGGTCGCGAGGAGGCGCCCGGTGCGGCCGTTGCCGTCGTAGTAAGGATGGATGGTGACGAATTGGTAGTGCGCCAGGCCGGCGATCACGGGCACCGGCAGCCCTTCGGCTTCGGCCTCTCTCACCCAATCGACGAGAGCCGCCATCAGGCTCGGTACGTCTCCAGCCTCCGGCGGCAGATAGACCAGGGCTCCGGATTCTGAATCCCGGATCACGTTTTGACCATCCCGGTATGGCGTCGGCCGGGCGCGTTGCCCACGCTCGATCAGGCCGTGGAGGCGGCGGATCAGATCTTCCGTGAGCGGAGCTTTTCGGGCGGCCCACTCTTCGACGCGGAGAAGAGCCTGCCAGTAATTCCGCACCTCGTGGACATCCCGCTCGCGGCCGTGGAAGCGAGCACGGTCGCCCTGGATGACCGCTTCGGCTTCCGCCAGGGTCAGGCGGTTGCCTTCGATCCGCGTCGAAAAGTGGGTGGAGCGCAGGCGAGCCTGGCGGCGCAGCTCTTCCGCTGTGCCCGGCGGCACCGGTGTGTGGTCCACGATCGCGCGGGCCGCCTCCACCTCCAGCAGAGAGCGGACGACGGCCGGTGAGAGGACATACCGCGGATGCCAGGCGGGCGGATCGCCGGCCATCTCAGTACCCCGCCGCCTGCCCGTCCTTCCGCGACTCCGACGCTCCGTAGTAGACCTTCTGCACCGGATCCCAGCGGATCGCCTGATAGCCGCCGTAGTCGCCGAGGGTGAAGCCGACCGCGTGGCCCATGTCCATCAGGGCGCGCACGGTCTCGTAGGGGATGCCGCTCTCGACGAGGACGCGCCCGCCGTCGGTCATCTTCTCTCCGGTCGGCTCGGAGGAGCCTTCGTGGAGGATGCGCGGGGCGTCTCCGGCTTCCTGGAGATTCATGCCGAAGTCGATCAGGTTGACCAGGATCTGCACGTGACCCTGCGGCTGGGTGGCTCCGCCCATGACGCCGAAGCTCAGGAAGGGCTGGCCGTCTTTGGTCACGAAAGCCGGGATGATGGTGTGGAACGGCCGCTTGCCCGGCGCGTAGGTGTTGAAGCAGTCCTCTTCCAGATCGAACAGCTCGCCGCGGTCCTGGAAATCGAAGCCGAGGCCGGTGGGCGCCATGCCGGAGCCCATGCCGCGGTAGTTGCTCTGGATGAGCGAGACCATGTTCCCCTCGGCGTCCGCCGTGGTCAGGTAGACGGTGTCGCCGTCCTGGAGCGCCGGGTTGCCCGCCTCGTAGCTCTTCGCGGCCCTGTGGAGATCGATCAGCTTCCGCCTCTCCGCCGCGTACTCCTTGGAGATCAGACCCTTGAGCGGGATCTTGTTGAAGGCCGGATCGGCGTACCACTTCGCGCGGTCCTCGAAAGCCAGCTTCTTGGCCTCGACGAAGAGGTGGACGTACTCCGGGCTGCCGAAGCCCATGCTCTTGAGATCGTAGGCCTCGAGGGTGTTCAGCATCTGGAGCGCGACGGCTCCCTGGCCGTTCGGCGGCAGCTCCCAGACGTCGTAGCCGCGGTAGTTGGTGGAGACCGGCTCCACCCAGTCGGACGTATGGGCGGCCAGGTCCTCATACGAAAGAAAACCGCCGTTCGCCTTCATGTAGGCGTCCATCGCCCGCGCCAGCTCGCCCTTGTAGAAGACGTCGCGCCCGCCCGCCGCGATCTTCTCCAGTGTTCCCGCCAGATTCGGATTGCGGAACATCTCGCCCTTGCGCGGCGCCCTCCCGCCGGGCATGTAGGTGTCCGCGAAGCCTGGCCATTTCTGGAGATTGCCCGCCCCCTTCTGCCAGTAGTAGGCGATCAGCTCGGAGACCGGAAAACCATCCCGCGCATAGGTGATCGTCGGCGCCAGGAGATCCTTCATCGGCAGGCGCCCGAAGCGGCCGTGCAGCTCATACCAGGCGTCGACCGCGCCGGGGACCGTCACCGGCAGCGGTCCATACGGCGGGATGTGCGTGAGCCCCAGCTTCTTGAAATGGTCGAGCGTCAGCGACTTCGGAGACCGGCCGCTGCCGTTCAATCCATAGAGCTTCTTCGTCTTGGCGTCCCAGACGATCGCATACAGATCGCCCCCGATCCCGCTCCCCGTCGGCTCCATCAAGCCGAGCATCGCATCGGCGGCGATGGCGGCGTCGACGGCGCTGCCGCCCTTCTTCATGATGTCGAGCGCCGCCTGGGTGACCAGCGGCTGGCTGGTCGCCGCCATGGCGTGCGGCGCGATGATCTCGGAGCGGCTGGCGAACGTGCGGCCGGTGATCCGGTCGAAGCCGCCGGCACCGCGGGAGACGGCGACGCCGGCGATCAGGATCAGGAGGGAGAGGAGAGAGAAAAGGGCGGGTCTCATGGAAGAGGAGTCTATCCCGCGCCCATGCCCCCGATCACTGCGCCCTTTCCAGCACCTTCAGGAAGACCGCCTTCCCGTCTCCCGGAGCGTAGAAATCCTGGAGCTCGGCGGTGATCTCGTAGCCGCAGGCCAGATAGAAGCGCCGGGTCGGGAGGTACTGGGCGCGCGTCGCGGTCTCGACGTAGACGCGGGTGCGCCCTTCGGCGGCCATCCAGTCTTCGGCGGCCTGGAGGAGGGCGGCGCCGGCTTTCTTCCCCTGTTCCCGGGGATGGACGGCGATCCAGTAGAGGTCGGCGGAGGCTTGCGTGCCGAGGATGGCGCCCCAGCAGGCGTAGCCCGCGACGCGCCCGTCCACCTCGCCGACGAGGAAGCGGTAGTGGCTCGCCTCGCCGTGCGCCAGCCGGTCGTCGACCAGCTCCAGGGCGATGTCGATCTCTTCGGGATTGAAGAAGCCGGTGGCGCGGATGAGCTCGTCGAGCGGCGCACGGTCCGTGGGGCTCAGACCGCGCCGGATTTTGACGACCGGATTCGAGAGACGCGGCGTGGCGGCGCCGAGAATTCGCTGGACGACCTGGCGCGGCGTCAGGCCGGCGCGGCCCGCGGCGGCCATGAAGCCGGCGTCGGCGGCGAGGCAGGGGTTGGCGTTGACCTCCAGGATGTACGGCTCGCCGTCCTCGTCCAGGCGCAGGTCGATGCGCGCATAGCCGGCGAGGCCGCAGGCGGACCAGGCGCGCTTCGCCAGCCGGCGGACCCGCTCGACGAGCACCGCGTCGCGCGGATCGTCGAGAAAGGCGCGCACGGTGTGGATGTAGGCGAACGAGCTCTCCAGCCACTTCGCCTCGTAGCCGACGACGCGCGGCATGCCGGCCGGAAAGTCCTGAAAGAGGATCTCGGCGATCGGGAGGACCTCGACGCCTCCAGGCTTTCCTGGGTCGGCGAGCAGGGAGACGTTGAGCTCGCGGCCGGGCAGGAAGCGCTCGGCGAGGACCGGCTCGCGCGGAAAACGCCCGGCGAGGCGGGCGGCGAGCTCCACAGCCTCCTCGCGGGTGGCGCAGACCGGATTGCCTTCGATGCCCACGGAAGCGTCCTCGCAGGCGGGCTTGAGAATCCATGGCGGCGGAACCCGCGCGAGGACATGGTCCAGAACCTCCGGATCGGCGAGGTCGATCCGGCCGCCGGCCGGCACGGGCAGACCCTCGGCGGCGAGAACGGCGCGGGTGGCGACTTTGTCGGTGGTGAGCCAGAGGGCGGCGGCCGGCGAGCCGGTGAAGGGAATGCCGGTGATCTCCAGAAACGCGGCGCTCCCGGGGTGCAGGTACGGGGAGCCGGCCGGCGCTTCCATGAGATTGAACACGACGGTTCCCTGTGCTCCTGATGCCTGGGCCTTGGCGCGGAGCGCTTCGAGCGACCGTGCGTCGCCGGCGGTCTTCCGCACTGCCGGCAGGCCGAGCTCGGCGAGGGCGTCCTCGACCAGCGCGACCTGGGCGAGGACGTCGGCGGTGGACGGATCGTCCTGGTCGCCGACCGGATTGTGGGCGATCAGGACGCGCCGGATGGAGCTGTTCAGAGGATTCAGAGGCCCCATCGCTGCCCCGCGGCGTCCACGATGCTGCCGAGGAGCTCAGGGTACGAAATCCCCGCCAGCCGCGACATGATGGGCAGATCCGAATTCACCGGATGCATTCCGGGCAGCGGATTGGTCTCCAGGAAGCAGGGCTCGCCGGACGCGTCGCAGCGCAGGTCGACGCGCGCCACGTCGCGGCAGGAGAGGGCGTGATAGGCACCGAGGGCGACGGCCCGCGCGCGCTGAGCCAACGGCTCGCCGTCCAGCAGGCGGTATTCGATCCGTGTCTGGTATTCCGCCTTGTTGAGGGCCGTGTAGTCGGTGTCGCCGTCCTTGAACAGGACCTCCATGACGGCCACGATCCGCGCGTCGCCGTCATTGCCGACGATCCCCACGGTCATCTCGCGGCCGGGGAGGTAGCTCTCTACCAGCACCGGCTGCTCGAAGCGGCGGAGGAGATCGGCGCAGACCTCGCGCAGCTCTTCCCGGCTCGCCACGCGCGAGCGGTCGGTGACGCCTTTCGAGCTGCCTTCCGCCACCGGCTTGACGAAGTACGGCGGCGGCAGCTCCACCCGTTCGGCGTCTGCGACGGACGTCACCACGGCGAAGGGCGCCGTGGGGAAGCCGTGATCGCGCACCAGCCGCTTGGCCATCGACTTGTCGAGGGTCACCGCGCAGGTGAGCGGATCGGAGAAGGTGTACGGCTGATCGAACAGCTCGCAGAGCGCGGGTACCTGCGCTTCGCGCGAGCGCCCGCGCGTTCCTTCGGCCAGGTTGAAGATCAGATCCCAGCGGTCGCCGGCGGCGAGGCGCCGGGCGAGCTCGACGCCGCGCCCGATGCGCTCGACGGTGTGGCCGTTGGCGGCGAGCCCCGCCGCCAGGCCGGCGACGGTGTCCTCGTCGTCGAGCTCCATGACCTGCTCGGCGGTGAAGCCGGCCGCCAGGTAGTCCGGCTTGAGGTCGTAGCAGAGACCAATCCGCAGCTTACGCATGGTCGGCATCATTGGCCCGGATCGATGTAGGTGTAGTCCTGGCCCGCCCAGTTGCGCAGCGTCCAGACACCGTCCTCGTGGCCGACGATCGTCTCGGGCTGGATCGGCACCTTGCCGCCGCCGCCGGGCGCGTCGATGACGAAGGTCGGCACCGCGTATCCGGTGGTGTGGCCGCGAAGCTGGGACATGAGCTGAAGGCCTTTCTCCACCGGCACGCGCAGGTGGCCCGTGCCGACCACCGGATCGCACTGATAAAGGTAGTAGGGGCGGACGCGCAGCTTGAGCAGGCCGTGGAAAAGATCCCGGAGCGTCTCCACGGAATCGTTCACGCCCTTGAGCAGCACCGTCTGGCAGCCCAGCGGAATGCCGCCGTCGGCGAGGCGGTCGCAGGCCTCGGCCACCTCGGGAGTCAGCTCGGAGGCGTGGCAGAAGTGGAGCGACAGCCAGACGCGGTGCTTGCGCAGCACGCGCACGAGCTCGGGCGTGATGCGCTGCGGCAGGAAGCCCGGGATGCGCGTACCGATGCGCAGAAACTCGATATGTGGGATGGCGCGCAGCCGTCCCAGAAGCTGGTCGAGCGTGTTGTCGGACATGAGCAGCGGATCGCCGCCGGACAGCAGCACGTCCCGGATTTCGGTGTGCTCCTGGAGGTAGTCGAGCGCCGCCTCGACACGGCGGCCGAGCGGCTCGAGCTCGCCCTGGCTCACCAGCCGGCTGCGGGTGCAGTACCGGCAATAGGCCGCGCAGGTGTCGAGCACGAGGAAGAGAACGCGGTCGGGATAGCGGTGGACGAGACCTTCCACCACGCTCGCGCCGTCCTCGCCGCACGGATCGGCCATGTCGCCGCGGCTCACCACGAGCTCGCCGTCGACCGGCATCACCTGGATGCGGAGCGGGCAGCGCGAATCTTCCGGATCGATCAGTGACGCGAAGTGCGGCGTCACCGCGACGGAGAACTTCTCGCTCGCCAGCATGAGACCGCGCCGCTCCGCATCCGTCAGCCGGAACAGCTTGTCGAACTGGTCGAGACGGGTCAGGCGGTGGCGCATCTGCCATCGCCAGTCGTCCCAGTGCGCGGGATCGTAGCTCTCGTTGAAAAGAGAGCAGATCTCCTCACGCCGCGCGGTGATGGTGCTCTCGACGAGAGCTGGGGCGAAAGCCTGCTGGCTCATTTCTATCTCCTCCGTGAGGACGGGATGTAGCTTCTCTTGCGTTGGAATTTCTTCGGACAAAGCCGTGGCACCGTCGCCGGCGCCTTGATAGCCGACAACCCACCTGGTTGCATGACCTGGTTGAATAGCCCCTGGGGGCTCCGCGCGCATCGCCGTGTTAAAGCGCTAGCCCGGGGGTTCGGCGCCGCGGGAGATCCGGCGGAGCCTGGGCGAGAGGTGGGAAGTTTCGGGCGGAAATGGACAAACTGCCGACCGGCACACCGCACCGGACAGCCGAGATGGCTACGCTGTCGGGGGTACTCGGAGGTTGGTCGGGCGCCGCGTTGTCGTCGTCCACGTTCTTAACGATAGCGGAGTTGTCCCGCATGTCAAGAGGGAGATTCAGAGGCGGTGTCGTCCGGGTGCTGCACATGCCGGAGACAGCTATGCAAGCCACGAACCAACTCCACCTTCCGCTCAATTTTCCCGTCCGTTTCGGTCCGTTGGTGTCAATGGATAGAATAGGCCGCCATGAGCGACCATCAGCCCACCATTTTCGACAAGATCCTCGCCGGCGAGATCCCGAGCTACAAGGTGTATGAAGACGACCATGTCTTTGCCTTTCTGGACATCGGCCCGCTGTCCGAAGGCCACACGCTGGTCATCCCCAAGGAGCGCAAGGCGCAGCTCCACCAGCTCTCGGACGACTCCGCCGCCGCGATCGGCCGGGCGCTGCCGCGGCTCTGCCGCGCCGTGATGCGCGCCACCGGCGCCACGGACTACAACGTCCTGCAGAACAACGGCTCAACCGCCCACCAAGTGGTGATGCACGTGCATTTCCACATCATCCCGAAATTCGGGACCGACGGGCTCGGCATCCTCTGGCCCGCCCGCAAGCTGGCCGACTCGACCGCCCGCGAGCTGGTCGACAAGATGCGCAAGGCCCTGGAATGAAGGTTGTCGAGATCAGAGGCGCCTTCGGCCTGGACAATCTGGCCATTGCCGAAAGGCCCGATCCGCGGCCGGGCCACGGCGAGGTGCTGGTGCGCGTGCGCGCCGTCTCCCTGAACTACCGCGACCTTCTCACCGTGCGCGGCCAGTACAACCCCAAGCAGAAGCTGCCGCTCATCCCCTGCTCGGACGGCGCCGGCGAGGTGGTGGAGGTGGGCGAAGGCGTCACGCGGGTGAAGGTGGGGGAGCGGGTCTGTGCCAATTTTGCGCAGCGCTGGATCGCCGGTGTGCCAACACGTGACAAGCTGCGCTCGACTCTGGGCGGCCCACTCGACGGCATGCTCGCCGAGCTGGTCGTCCTTTCGGAAGAGGGCGTCGTCCGCGTGCCGGCTCACCTGAGCGACGAAGAGGCATCGACGCTCGCTTGCGCCGGCCTGACCGCCTGGAGCTCCCTGGTCACCGAAGGCCGCCTGACCGCCGGCGACACCGTCCTCCTCCAAGGCACCGGCGGCGTCTCCATCTTCGCCCTCCAATTCGCCAAGCTACTGGGCCTGCGCGCGATCATCACCTCGAGCAGCGACGAAAAGCTGGAGCGCGCCCGCGCCCTCGGCGCCGACGCCGGCATCAACTACCGGCAGACGCCGGACTGGAGCGCCAAGGTGAGAGAGCTCACCGGCGGCACCGGCGTCGATCTCGTCGTCGAAGTGGGCGGCGCCGGCACTCTCGAACAGTCGCTGCGGTCGGTGCGCATCGGCGGCACGGTCTGTCTGATGGGCGTCCTCGCCGGCAATTCACTGGAGCTCCCGCTCCCCTTGATCTTCATGCAGCGCCTGCGTCTCCAAGGCATCCTCGTCGGCTCCCGCGAAGACTTCGAAGCCATGAACCGCGCCATCGTCCTGCACAAGCTCCATCCGGTCGTCGACCGCGTCTTCCCCTTCGAAGAATTCCGCGCCGCCCTGGAGCTGATGGATCGCGGCGGCCACTTCGGAAAGATCTCCATCAAACTCTGAGGGGATTCCGCTCCCGCTTTCGTTCCTACCTGTGAGGGCGAGATCGACGGATCAAACCCTCACCATCGTGCTCGCACATCGAGGTTGTTTTGAAGCACCTACCGGCCCGGGCCGGAACCGTCCGGCTCTCGTGAGAGCACATTGACACCCGGGGCGCAAGCCCCCAAATCGAGGTGAGGGAGGAAACCGGCCCAAGGAGGGGCAAGGCTTCTGCCGGTGAATCAATGCTTGGCCGACGCTGGCTCTATAGTGCGTACTGCAATGAGGTGCTAGGTGATTGTCACTGCAAGAGAAGTGAGCGAGTTCGGCAAGAGGGTGAAAGCCTCAGAAGAGTACGAGGCGAAAACGCGCTGGGTACAGGAACTCGCAAACCTCATTAGTCAACCGGCGGATGAGTCAAGGCTTGAGCGAGTACGTTTCTCTTGCCAGGCGCGTCACGCCTGAGGAGTACGCTATGGTTGGCGTGCCTCATGAAGGCAAGGATATTTTGCCTTATTTAGCTGCCAATCCACACTTGCTGATGCCGTGCGGCTTCGATGAGCTCCGAATTGAGTCGAAAGTGGCTGATGAAGCGATCTCGACTTGGGTCGAGGCATTGCGCCAAGAAATTCCTGAGGCTTCCGGCCTTTCGGTCTCACAAACGAGGTACTTGAGTTTGACTGTGATGGTCGACTTGGTCATGGCGCCTTCTCACTTCATCCTAGAATCCGTAAGGAGCTCGGGTCAAGGGCCGCACAAGGCTGGAAGAGGAGCATTCCCCGAGACCTCCTTGCCTTGCAGGATGTCTCCGCTCCTTGCCAGAGCGGCCTGCTCCTTGCTAGAGTTCACTCCAAGGAGGATGCCGATGGAAACCGCTGTCACCAAGAAAGGCCAGACGAATATTCCGGCGGCGATCCGCAAGCGGTATCAGATCCACGAGGGGGATCGGCTTGTGTGGATCGACGATGGGGAAGTCATCCGCGTGATCCCCGTGCCGGCAGATCCTGTTGCCGCCCTTCGCGGCTCGGCCAAAGGAGACCGGCTCCTGGAGCGCCTTCTCCAACAGCGCCAGGAGGAGCGGCACCTGAACGGCGCAGTGGATCTCGAAGCCCTTCCCTACAAATAGTGAACCTCACACCCGCGTCGCGAGCGCGACGTGATGAAGATCAAAATTGATCCCTTCCATCGTGGCGAGAGCTTTGCTTAACCTTGCAATCCGCCCTCTGGACGGGGGTCAAGGCCGTTTGACAAAGCACCTGCATTGCCGTAACCTATTAGCATAGCGTGAAAATCAATTGTCGGTGACAAGGGGGAAACACCCATGTATCCTTATCGTTATCTGCAAACAGCAATTTACCGGTGGCTGCCGGCCCCAGCGATCGTGCTGCTGCTGACGGCATTGGCGGTGGGCGCCACGGCGGCGCATGCCCAGACGTCCGCGGACAATCCTGCCGGCTATGAGGCCCCTTCCGTCGGCATCGCGCCGGCGGGCATTCAGGTCCGGGTCGCCCCGACGGTTTTTCCCAGCGAGCCGACGGCGGAGCAGATGGAGCTGTTGAGAAGCGGCCTCGACCAGGAGGCTCCACCTGCGATGCCGATCTACAAAGGCGCGCTCCCCAAGCCCTCCGGTGAGCCCATGCGGGTGCCAGGGCAAGGGCCTTTTCCTACGGATACGGCAACGCAGGCTGGTCCAGCCGACTTCACAGTCTTCCGTTCCAGCCTGCTTCCAACCTTGGGCACCAAGTCAGGGATCGGTGAGCCGAGCGTCGATGGCTCCGGAAAGATGGCTTTCGTCACCGGCAACTGGTACGCCGCCCGTTCGGCCAACAACGGTGGCACATGGGGATATATCAATCCATTCGCCAACTACGGATTTGGCACCTCCTTCTGCTGCGACCAGTTGACCGTCTATGATTCGGGCCATGACCGGCAGCTCTGGCTCCGGCAGTACTCGGACCACCTCGAGATCTCCAACTCGGGCGGCAAGGATCTGGCGCACTGGTGCACCTACGCCTGGCGGCCGGTCAATTTCGGGCTGCCCTCGAACTACTCGTTCGACTTCAACCACATGGCGCTGAGCACGAATTTTCTGTACGTGAGCACCAACGTGTACGGCGCGAACGGTTTTGTCGGCGCGCTCGTGTTCCGGTTGCCTCTCCAGGAGCAGGCGGCGTGCGCCGGGCTCGGCTACAGTTATTTCGGTCCACGAAACACTGAGTTCGCGAACGCTTTCGTGAACGGAGCCGGCGACACGATGTATTGGGGCACGAACGCAGTCGCGGGTGGCGGGTTGACCTCCGGCTCGGGCTTTCGGATCTTCCAGTGGAACGACGACGGCACGACCGTGGCTTGGTTCGACCGGGCGATCACACCCTATGCCTACATGACGACCAATGGAACGCAGAGCTGCGGCAGCGCGAGCGGAGCGGTCCTGAACTGGTGCCAGAGGACCGACTCCAGGATGACCGGGAACGGCTACATCGCCCTTCCCTCTCTCGCGCAGACCTACAACGGCGTGGCATCAGGGCCTGCCAACGATGCGGTGATCGGGTTCGCCTTCAACGCGGGGCCGGATGCTTCTCACCTTCGTCCCTATATTCGCCGGGTCTATTTCCGCTCGACCGACATGGCCTACCTCGGCCGCTCCGAGATCTGGAACAACGACGCGGCTTTTCTCTACCCTGACATGGCACCGAATGCTCAAGGCCACGTCGGCATCGTCTGGGCCTGGGGCGGTGGCAGCGGGACCACCAATTTCTATCCCGGTTATGGTTTTACGATCGACGACGACATCAGCCAGGCCCAGCCGTGGTCTTCGAGCTTTGTCTTCGGCGCCGGCAACGCCTGCCTGAACTCAGCGGACAACCTTCGCCGATGGGGGGACTACCTGTCGATTCACGCGCTGAGCCCCACGAAGCTTTCGTGGATCGCCAGCGGTTTTCGCATGAACGGCGCGACGAGCTGTAACACCGGGAGTGGCGTTCCCCAGGTCGAGATCAAGACTTTCATCTTCGGCCGCGGCCGCGACACGCCGGCGTACACCCGGGGCACGACGTACTGAGGCCGTTTGCTGAATTCAGGGCTCGGCTTCCGGAACGGCTCCCGCTCCCAGGAGCCGTTCCGCCAATCCTGACAGAAAAGGGCCGAGATCGTCCGTGTCCGGCAGGGTGATCTCGAAACGTCCGGTTTTCAATCGCTCGACTTTTCCTTCTCCTTGCATCACCAGGGGGACCTGGATCGCTTCGCGGCTCAGGGGCATTTCGTCGGTGACCGCGAAAACCTGATGCATGATCTTGGGATCGATGACGCGCATGGGGCTTTAGCCTCCTTCCAGAATCCGGTAGGGTACCGCACGCAGGATCTCGGAGAGGGGAATGAGGCCGGCGCGGGCTTTTTCGAGGGCATCGTCGAGGAGGGTGCGCATGCCTTTTTCGCGGGCGGCGGCGCGGAGGCGGTGGGCGGGCTCGTTGTGGGCGATCAGGTCGGCCATCTCGGCGTCGGGGACGAAGAGCTCGTAGATGCCCAGGCGGCCGTGGAAGCCGGTGCCGGCGCAGGCGGGGCAGCCGGTGGAGCGGAAGAAGGGGTGGGCGGTGTCGGTGTCCTGGACGGCGGCGCCGAGGCGGCGGAGGTCGCTCTCCTCGGGCGCGGCTTCGGTGCGGCAATGCTCGCAGAGGCGGCGGAGGAGGCGCTGCGAGACGGTGCCGAGGAGGCAGCCCGCGATCAGGGACGGCTCGACGCCGAGGGTGTGCAGGCGCGAGACGGTGCGCACGGCGTCGGTGGTGTGCAGGGTGGAGAGCACGAGGTGCCCGGTCTGCGCGGCGCGGACGGCGGCGTCGGCGGTCTCCTCGTCGCGCACCTCGCCGATCAGGATGACGTCCGGGTTCTGGCGCAGGAAGGCGCGGGCGTAATCGGCGAAGCTCATCTGGTCGGAGACCTGCTTCTGGTTGGTCTTCGGGAAGTGGTACTCGATCGGGTCCTCGGCGGTGAGGATCTTGTTGTCCGGCCGGTTGATGTGGTGGATGGCGGCGTAGAGAGTGGTCGTCTTGCCGCTGCCGGTGGGGCCGGTGACGAGGAGCATCCCTTCCGGGCTGGCGATCAGGCGCTCGAAGGTGGTGCGCAGGTCGGGGGCGAGGCCGAGGCGGTCGAGGGAGAGCGGGGCGGCGCTGTCGAGGATGCGGAGGACCGCGTCCTCGCCGAACGGCCCGGGGACGACGGAGAGCCGGAAGTCGACCGTCCGCTCACGGCGGTCGTCCCGGCGGTCGTCCCGACGATTGTCTCGATAGACCGCTTGAATCCGTCCATCCTGCGTCTTTCTCTTTTCGGCGATGTCGAGGCCGGCGAGCACCTTGAGGCGGGCGATCACCGCGTTGACGTTGTCGCACGCCAGCGAGGTGGCGATCTGGCGTAGCGCTCCGTCGATGCGGAAGCGGACGTCGACGTCGTTCTCGTAGCTCTCGATGTGGACGTCGCTGGCGCCGAGCTCGACGGCGCGGCCGAGGATCTCGTCGAGGAGATCGGGCACCGGCGCGCCGGCGGCGAAGGTGAAGTTGGGGACGGGGTGCAGGAGGAGCGATCCGCCGTCCATGCCGGGGCCGGCCTCGCCCCAGCCGAGCTTGAGCGCGCGGCGGATCTCCCAGTCGTTGAGCGGCACGGGCCGCACCGGCCGTCCCAGGAGCCGGGAGATTTCGCGCACCAGAGCGCGGCGGACCGGCGGGAGCATGCCGATCAGGACCGGATCGCGTCCGGCAGGATCGACCTTGCCCAGGATGACAATCCTTTTGGCGATGCACAGGTCGCGGTCGAGAAGACGCACCGATGCCGCGTCGACTTCGAGCTGTGACAGCTCGATGAATTCCTGGGCTCCCGCGTTCGCGTCGTCGATCACATGCTTGGGCTCCGGCTGCGGATGGGCAGTTTGACGCACCTTCAAGAATACAGGACACCTTCCCTCCATTGACAGCCCGTGTACCATGGGCGTCATGGACCCCATGAAGGACGATCAGGAGCCCGCCACCGACCTTTTCCTCTCCCTCACTCCGGAGAAGGTGCTCGCCGCCGTCGAAGCCGGGGGGCTGCGGTGCAATCCCGTCTGCTATCCGCTCAACTCCTTCGAGAACCGGGTCTACGAGGTCGAGCTGGAGGACCGCACGCGGATCGTGGCCAAGTTCTACCGGCCGGGGCGGTGGAGCGAAGAGCAGATCCTGGAAGAGCACCAGTTCCTGGCCGATCTCGCGGCGGAGGAGCTCGCGGTCTGTACCATGCGCGAATTTCCAAAGGCGGCGGGGGGCGGCACGCTGCGCCAGATTGATAAAATTTACTATTGCCTCGCCGACCGCAGCGGCGGGCGCGCTCCCGACGAGCTCGACGACGCGGCGGTGCGCCGCCTCGGCATGCTCGCCGGCCGCATCCACAACGTCGGCGCCGGCCGGCCGGCCGGGCACCGCCTCCTCCTCGGCCCGGACCATTACATCCGCGACAACGTCGACTGGCTCGCCGAGCACGACGTCCTGCCGCGCCATCTCCGCGAACGCTACTTCGATACCGCCTTCTCCATCGCGGACGTCCTCGAACGGCAGCTCCAAGGCGTGCCGGTGCACCGCATCCACGGCGACCTCCACCTCGGCAACCTCCTCTTTCGCGACGGCGTCCTGCGCGTCCTCGACTTCGACGACATGGCGATCGGCCCGGCGGTCCAGGACATCTGGCTCGCCCTGCCCGGGCGCGACCGGTTCGCCTTGCGCCAGCGCGAGCTCTTCCTCGAAGGCTACGAGCAATTCCGCCTCTTCGACCGCTCCACCCTGCGCCTGATCGAGACCCTGCGCGGCCTGCGCCTGGTGCACTACGCCACCTGGATCGCCCGCCGCTGGCACGATCCGGCCTTTCCGGCCGCGTGGCCGCAGTTCGGCACGGTGGACTACTGGGAACGCGAGACGACCGATCTCGCCGATCAGCTCGAGGTGATCCGCGGTGAGGCGAAGCCGGAGGAGGGGGGACTGACGCCGGAGGAGGAGCAGAAACGGGAGGAAGAGGAGTCGGCTCTCACCAACAAGGACTTCTTCTGGGACTGGGAAGGGAGCTGAGGATTTGGACCCGGGCGGAACCGGAGGGAGCGTTCCGCCCGAGCTGCGTGAAGAAAGGCCTAGCGGCCGTCGCCGTCGGCGTCGCCGGGGAGGGCGCGCTCGACGCGGTGCCAGGCATCCTTGGTGGCGTACTTGGCCTCGTTCCAGGTCTGCTTCGAAGCACCCTTGGCCTTGTCCCAGCCGCGCTCCAGGTCGTTCTCGGCCTGGTCCCAGGTACGATTCGCGTACTGGCCGCGCGATTCCCAGCCGTACTTGTAGGCGGGCTGGTACTCGTCATAGGAGGTGCTGCCCTTGACATAGGGGCGGGTGGAGTAGTTCTGGCGCCAGTAGGCGTCCTCGACCGTGGGGTCGATTCCCTCGGCCACGCCGTGGCCGACCAGGCCGCCGGCCACCGCGCCGACCGCTGCGCCGACCAGCGTGCCGAGAGGACCGGCAACCGCCGTCCCGATCGCCGCGCCCGTCGCCGCGCCCGCCGCGCCGCCGATTCCGGTGCCGACCGGATGAGCCTTATCGTGAGCAGGTTCCGTCAGAACGGCCGTCCCGGTTCCCTTGGTGTCATCGTAGGTATTCGCCATGTTGTCTCTCCTTTGTCGTCCGTTTGGGTGGGATCTGAGCAATCCGACCTGCCAAGGGTACTAAGCAAGCTTCGGGCCAACTTCCGGTGCTAGCATCCGCCCATGTACATCGCGATGAACCGTTTTCAGGTCAATGCCGGACACGAGCAGGTCTTCGAGGACATGTGGAGGAAGCGGGACTCCTATCTTCACGAGGTGCCGGGCTTCAAGACATTCCATCTTCTGCGCGGAGAAACCAAGGAGGGGCTCACCCTCTTCGTCTCCCACTCCACCTGGGCCTCGCGGGACGCCTTCGTCGCCTGGACCGAGTCGGACGCCTTCCGCAAAGCCCACGGCGACGCCCGCTCGCCGCAGGGCACCCTCGCCGGGCATCCAAATTTTGAAGGGTTCGAGGTGGTGTTGTAACTAAACGGACCCAGGCACCAGCTTCACTCCGTGCCACGGGCAATAGGTCCAGGCGCCACTGAGGACTTCCTTGTCCTGTGGGCACACCTTCGGTGGAATCAGCGAGCCGAGCGGCAGCCGGAAGACATGAATCTCGTCCTTCAGGCGGATCGTTATCCGGCCCTCGGCGCGGGGATCGGCGATCGTTTTCCCAGCCTTGCTCTGGGCTGGGAAAGCGAAGAACTGGAGATTTTCACCCATCGGGCCGAGCATCTTGCCGAGCATCGGTTTGAGCATCGCCACGAGATTTGTGGCATCCGGGCCGATCTCTTCCTCCAGCAGGGGAGAGTAGACGTTCCCGTCGGCGTCGACCATCCGGAGCGTCTTCCGCAGCTCGGGCTCGGGCGTGTAGGTCATGCCGGCCATCGGGCCGATCGCAGCGTCGACCACCGCCACCAAGTTGTACGGCCGGATCTTGGAGAGTAAGGCTTCCGACCGTTCCGGCGCCACCCCGCCCTGGGCGAACGCGGCCTGCCAATAGGCTTCCGGAATCCACCAGACCAGCCCCATCTGGTGCTCCTTCTTCGACATCCTCTGGGTATCACGGATGATTTCGGTGAGGTCCAACTCGGACGCGGCGGCTGCGGCCGGCGCCGTCGGTGGGGGCGGTGCGGCGGGCTTTTGCTGGGCGTCCGTCCTCGCCGCGGCCACGAGGGCGAGCGCGAAAACGAGTCCCAGGAAGACTCTGAGAGACTTTTTCCGGCGGTCGATCATGTCGTGTTCCTCCCGACGAATGTTATCAGGAACCGATCGTGCGCCGGTTGAGAGAGGAGCCCGGAAAGACGGAGCAGCTCCGGAAAGGTGCAGCTCCGGAAAGGTGCCTGCCGAACAGAGAGGAGCAGAGAGGCCAAGACCGCCGCCGCCCTCCAAGGACCACCCATTTCATGCTTCCCTGGACTCAACCGCTACCCCGCTTCGCTTCAATTCACGACTTCGCTATCCCCTGAGGCCGCGGCAAGGCTCGCCAGAGCCTTTGTGGAGGGCTCTCCCCGTCGGCTTCGAGCAAGAGAGAACCCTCCAATCCGGAAAACGGACAGGCTCCGCCTGGCCGGCCGAGCCTTGCAGGCCGAAGAAGCGTCCTTCCGGCGGTCATCGGGCAGTCTGGACGGGAGCCGCGCTCACCCATCCACGAACGGCATCGCGGGCGGAAAGCTCCCGGCGGGGAACAGAGCTCCGCGCTCGCCGGCCTTGAGCTTCTCCGCCGCCTCGCGGAAGGCGGCGACAAAGGCGTAATAGGCGCTCAGGAGGTCTTCCCGGACCCGCTTGGTCGCGGCGAGGAAGAGCGGCGCCGGAGACTTCTTGGTGCGCAGTGGACGCTCATGAGGGTTTTGCCGGCGGATCTTGTCCGCTCCCAGCGGAGGGACGGCCGTCTTCTCTCGCCGGGCCTCCGCCTCGGCATCGATCTCTTCGGCTATCTCGGCGATGCGCTTCTTCAGGATCTCCGGCGGTAGATCCTCCCAGCATGGCAGGGGAGAGAGTGTCACGGTGTACGGCGTGGCGTAGCGCAGGCGATCGAACTCCTCGCCGCGTCGGCGCGCGGCATACTCCTGCGTCCGGTCGAACCAGTGGCCTTGAACGGGCTCGCCGTCGAGCAGCGGCCGGATGGCGTGGACGCCGGGCCACTCCCGCGCGTCCGCCACCAAGCCTTCTTTCGGGCCGGCGAGGAAGCTTACCAAGCCGGCGGTGAAGCTTATTTTTTCGGTGGGAGGGCTTACGGCTTACGGGGAGGCCGGAGAGCGGCTCAGAGCGGCAAGAAGCGGACCTGCCCTTCCCACTCTCCGGGCAGACTTGCCTCGGCGAGCAAAACCAGATCCTCGATCGCCTGGCCCACCGGCAGGTCAGAGTGGACTTCGAAGAGCCCTGGCATGGGCTGCCAACTCTTTACTCGTTCGTAGGCATGGTGGGCCATCGTGGAGATGTCGTGCGACAAGACCACTCGTTGTTCGTCGGCAGCCCATTGGAGGACGACCGGGTCGATCGCTTGGTAGAGAGCTTCCAGGTCCTGGGCTCGCACGATGTCGAGCTCGGGCAGCCGCCGCAAGAGACCGCGCACAATCCGGCCGTTGAAATTCTCGTCGGCGAGAAAGCGGAGCATGGAGGGATTGGCTCAGCGGAGCCGGTCCTGCAATCGCTCGCGAAGACCTGCGGGGGGAAACAGCGCCTGGAACTTTCTACGAACGGCGTCCGCTTGCTGCTTTCTCCGTTCGAGGTAAGCTGCCACCTCATCCTGGTGTCGCAGGTAGTAGGAGATCACAGCATAGATGTCGGCCACCTGGAGGGATGAATAGTCCTGGGCGATCTGCTCTGGGGTGTCCCCCTTCCGGTAGGCGGCAACAACGGTATCCAAGGTCACCCGCGTGCGACCGACTCGAATGACACCCTCAGCGTCGGTCATGAGAGGCACGGGCTCAGCAGTAGCGGTGGGTGACATGCAGGGCTCCTTTTCTCCAGTATATGCCAGGCGGCAGGTCGAGGAGAGCTCGACCAGGCCGGATGCGAGTGCTTGAACAGGACTCGGAGCCAACGCCAGCCAACGCCGCGAATGCTCGACAACTCGCGGCGATGCCCTCCCGCATAGACAACCGGGCGTCGCAAAGGGAGGACATGCCACGCTCCAACACCGCGTATACAGAGATGAGGAGCGGCGTGCCCTCTTCAGGATAGGAAAGTACGCGTCAAAATCTGCGATTGCCCCGGGGCAACGCCGCAAGTTGCGAGGGAGTCGCGGTGTTGCCACCGGGCGGGGAGGAGATGCCCCTGGGATTCGTCTACTTTGGAGGGGGCGGCGGCGAAATTTTGACGTAAAATGCGGCGAATCGTCGGGGATTGTCGGCAAAGGAGGAGGACGCGGAGCATGAGGGAGCGGTCGATTCGAGAGGTGATCGCGCACTTTCCCGATTCGCAGCTCTACGGCTCCCAGCCGCGGTAGATCTCGGGCCGCCGGTGCTGCCAGAAGAGGCGCCGGGCGGTCGAGGTCTGGCAGGCGGCGAGATCGACGTCGACGAGGAGCAGGTCCTCTCCCGGGCTCGTGCTGCGGGCGAGGATCTTGCCGTCGGGATCGACCACGAACGATTCGCCCGCGAAGTGAAGCTTCTCTTCGACGCCGGCCCGGTTGGCGAGGGCGACGAAGTAGCCGTTCTGGAAGGCGGCGGTGCGCACCTCGGCTTCGTAGAGCCCTTCCGGCCATTCGCCGACGGCGCCCGCCTGCGGGATCACCACCAGCTCGGCGCCGGCCACCCCGAGGGCGCGCATCACCTCCGGATAGTGGCGGTCGTAGCAGATGGCGACCCCCACCTTGCCGATCCGGGTGTCATAGACCGGCATGCCGCGGTCGCCCGGAGCACCCGGAGAATAGTAGCTCTGCTCGTAGAACCCTTCGTAGTCCGTGATGTGGAGCATGCGGGTGACCCCGAGCAGGCGGCCGTCGGCGTCGAACACGGGCGAGCTGTCGAAGCGGCGTTCGATTCCTGTGGACCCGCTCGAAACATCGAGCTCATAGAGATTGAACACGGTGACCAGCCCGAGCTCCCGCGCCCGCTCCGCGATGCGGTCCGAGGTGGGGCCGGGGATCGGCTCGGCGAGCTGGAAGGCGGCCTCGCGATGGTCCCGGCTCTGGGGGAAGAAACGGTCGAGGATGATCTCGGGGAAGGCGATCAGACCGGCGCCGGCCCTCTTCGCCTCGCCCATGACGTCGAGGACGCGGACGAGATTGGCGGCGCGGTCCGGGCCGGCGGCGAGCTGGGCGAGCGCGATGCGCAACGGCGCCATCGTCAGCGCCTCGCCTTGAACGACCAGGTGAAGGTGAAGCGGGCGACGACCGTGCCGTCCGCCATGCGCCCGACCGTCTCCGCCTCGGCGGTCGCCGGCTCGCCGGTCTCCACGGCGCGGGCCACGGCGGCGGCGAGCTTCGCGCCGTCGGCGCAGGTGAACGCGGCGAGCGCGGTCGCCTTCTTCTCGAAGCTCGCGGTCATGTTGACGATCAGCATCGCGACCGGCTTCGGCGCCGTCTTTCCAGCAAGATCGACCGCCACCATCGCCAGGGCGCCGGTGGACAGCTCGGCGGCCATGGCGAGGGCCGCGAAGTAGGTCGAGCGGAACGGATTGGTCGAGCGCCAGCCGTAGGGGACGGTGGCGACGGCGTGCTCCGCGTCCAGCTCGCGCAGCTTCACGCCGGCCATCAGGGCGAGCGGCAGCTTGGACAGGAAATAGAACCGCATGAGCCAGGGGCTGAGCATCTTGCGTTGGCGTTCGGTGACTGCGCCGGTCATCGAAACATTCATCGCCTTCTCCTTTCGCCTACCGGTCCAGATGACCGGTGTCCGAATCTCCCATCTCGACGCCGCCGGCCGGGAAGTACTCCTTCCAGCGCCGCGACACCGTTGCCGCGGTCTCCTCATCCGCAAACAGCTCGGCCGGATACCAGGGTTTCATTCGGGCGTCGATGAGCACCGGCGGCTGGTAGGAGACATGATGGCGCACCAGGCGGGTGGCGGCGGCATGGATGTCCGCGGCCGGCTCGAAGCGGGTGAAGGTGGTCCACAGGAAATTGACCGCGCTCGCCGTGGCGCGGCGCGGCTCGTCGGTAAGGACGACCAGCGGCCAGCCGGCGAAGGCGGGATGCGCGGCGAAGCGCGCCGCCGCGCCCGGCTCGTCCGCGTACGCCGGTCCGCCGACCACCAGGCAGCCGGGGCAGAAGACGCGCGCCTCGGTCAGTCCCTGCGGCAGCTCCGCCGCCGAGAAGCTGCGCGGCAGCTCGCGCATCGGGTCTCCCAGGCCGAGCCAGACGCCCTTCGAGCCCTCGTTGACCGCCGGGCCGGTGTAGTCCAGGGTGTCCATGGAGAGATTCGCGAAGACGTAGAGGTCGGTCTCCGGGTGCGTGCGCGCCAGGACGTGCTCCAGCGTGGCCGGGAAGTCGTGGAGGTCGACGGCGCGGTCGGTGACGAGGAGAAACTTGGTGAGCGAGAGCTGCCCTTCGCCGAGGATGCGGAAGACCGAGGCCATGGCTTCCCGCTTGTAGCGCTGCTTCACCACCGCCGCGGCCAGCGAGTGATAGCCGGTCTCGCCGTACGACCAGAGCTGCTCCACGGCCGGCATGACCAGTGGGAAGAGCGGCGAGAGCAGCTCCTGCAGCAGATCGCCGATGAAGAAGTCCTCCTGGCGCGGCTTGCCGACCACGGTGGCCGGGTAGATCGCGTCGCGGCGGTGGGCGATCCGCTCGACCTCGAAGACCGGGTAGTCGTGGCGCAGCGAGTAGTAGCCGTAATGGTCGCCGAACGGCCCCTCGGGACGGCGCTCGCGCGGCGGCACGCGGCCCATGAGGGCGAATTCGGCGCCGGCAATCAGCGGATGAGAACGCGGATGGGCACCCGGCGCCGCGCCCGGCGCCGGCGCGATGAGCTGGAGGCGCTCGCCTGCGATCAGCGAGGCGAGCATCAGCTCGGGCACGTTCTCGGGCAGCGGCGCGATGGCGGCCAGGATGAGCGCCGGCGGGCCGCCGAGGAAGACGGTGACCGGCAGCGCCTCGCCGCGCGCCTCGGCGAGGGCGTAGTGGAAGCCGCCGCCCTTGCCGATCTGCCAGTGCACGCCCGTGGTGCGCCGGTCGTGGACCTGGAGGCGGTACATCCCGAGGTTGTGCCCCTTGCCGTCCGGGTGCTCGGTGTAGACCAGGGGCAGGGTGACGAACGGGCCGCCGTCCTCCGGCCAGGTGGTGAGGACGGGCAGGCGGTCGAGACGGACGGTCTCGGAGCCATGGGTCACCACCTCGGCCACCGGGCCGGAGCGGCGGCGCGCGGAGCCGATGCGCAACGCCTCGCGCGCCAGGTCGCGGGCGCCCCAGAGCTTGGCCGGGGTGGGCGGCAGCAGGGTCTCGGCGAGCTGGACGAGGCGGCGGATCAGGCGTAGCGGGCGGTCGCCGAAAGCGAGACCGGCCCGGCGCGCCGTGCCGAAGAGATTGGTGGCGAGGGGGAACGCGGCGCCGCGGACGTTGGTGAAAAGGAGCGCCGGCCCCCCCGCCGCGATCACCCGGCGGTGGATCTCCGCCGCTTCCAGCCGCGCGTCGACCGGTGCTTCCACCACGGCGAGGTCGCCGTCGCGGCGCAGGCGGTCGAGGAAGGCGCGCAGATCGGGGAAAGTGGGCTCGGCCATGAGAGGGAGAGTCTATCCTGCCCAAGTCTTGACCTGGAGGAGAGAGGACAGATACCGTGAAGTCACCGAATGACTGAGCCGCGCCTCCGTGGCGCGACGGACCGACCGCGGCGAAGGGCCTTCAGGCGTGCAGAAACCAGAGCCTCCCCTCCAGCGGTCTCCGGAATTGGAACGGGCAGCCTGCCGGTCCATGGCTGCCAATTCCAGGGCCGGTCTCGTCTTTCAACCCATCGCGGCGCTGTTCCTGGCCTCGTTGTCCGGGCTGCCCAGGACGCACGCCTCCCTCCTGGCGGTCACTCTGCTCGCCATCGCCGCCCTGGCCATCGGCCGCGCCTTCCTGGTCCACCGCTTCGACGCCGTCTATGACCGGAGGCCGCGGCGGTGGCGCGCGCTCTTCTTCGGAGCCCTCTTGTCCTCCGCGGCGTTGATCGGCGGCATGATTTACGTCGCGGTCCTGGAGGGCGGGCTCTCCGCGGGGGGCTCGTTCGCGGCCATCGCGGTGGCGACGGCCATGGCCAGCATCGCGCTCACCTACTCCCTTTCCCTGTGGTTCACGCGCACCTTCATCCTGATCCTGTGCTGCGCGCCGCTGATCGCCTCCCTGCAGCTCCAGGAGGGAGAAGCCAGCACGCGCATCAGCCTCGCCATGACCCTCTTCCTCCTCTATCTCCTCATCGTCTCGCGGCAGCAGCACCGGGAGCGCTGGGCCGGCCTCGCCAACACCCATCTGCTGGCGCTGCGGGCCGCCGAGCTGGAGGCGGCGCGCAACGACCTCCACCGTGCCCACAGCGAGCTCGAGGGGCTGGTCGAGGAGCGGACGGCGGCGCTGAGCCGGCTCAGCGCCGATTACCGGCAGATCTTCGACAACGCGCACGACCCGATCATCATTTTCAATCCGGCGGATGAGGCGGTGCTCAACGTCAACCGCCGCGCGTGCGAGATCTACGGCTTCTCGCGCGAAGAGTTTCTCGGCATGTCGCTGATCGACATCTCTCTCACTCCGGAGCGCGGCCGGCGGCAGGTCGAGGAGACGCTGCAGAAAGGGGTCTACCACAATTTCGAGTCGTGCCAGCGGCGCAAGGACGGCAGCGTGATGTTTCTCGAAATCAACGCCTCGGCGATCGACTACGAGGGCCGGCCCGCGATCCTCAGCATCAATCGCGACATCACCGAGCGCCGCAGGGCCGAGGAGATGCGCCTCGCCAAGGAGGCCGCGGAGCGCGCCGACCGCGCCAAGAGCCGGTTCCTGGCCAACATGAGCCACGAGATCCGCACACCCATGGCCGGTATCCTCGGGCTGTCGGACCTGCTCCTCAAAACAGATCTCAACGCGCGCCAGCGCCGCTACTCCGAGCTCATCCAGTCGTCCACCACCGCCTTGCTGGGCGTCATCGATGACATTCTGGACTTCGCCAAAATCGAGGCGGACAAGCTGACGCTGGAAGCCGTACCGTTCCACTTGGTGTCGATGCTTTCCGAGACGGTCGATCTCCTTCGGCTGCGCGCGCAGGCGAAGGGAATCGGGTTGGAGCTCACGGTGGACGACGCCCTGCCGGACTGGTGTTTCGGCGATCCGGGCCGGCTGCGGCAGGCGGTTGTCAATCTGTTGGGCAACGCCGTCAAGTTCACCGATCAGGGAGCTGTCGAGGTCTGCGCGCAGCTCGCCTCTGATGGGCGTGTCCAGATCGCCGTCGTGGACACCGGCGTGGGCATTCCCGTGGCGGTCCAGGAAAAGCTCTTCATCCCCTTCACGCAGGCCGACAGCTCGACCTCCCGCCGTTTCGGCGGCTCGGGCCTCGGCTTGGCGATCACCAAGCGGATCGTCGAGATGATGGGGGGCGAGATCGGCTTCACGAGCCAACCCGGCATGGGCTCGTCCTTCTGGTTCGTCGTCGTCTTGCAGCCCACGGCGGCGCCGGAGACCGCGAGCAAAGAGAGCAAGGGACGCAAGACCGGCGCCTGGGCGGTCCCCCAGGCCTTGACGTTCCGCGTGCTGGTCGCGGAGGACAATCCGGTCAACCAGCTCGTCGTTCTCGAGCAGCTCGCGAGCCTCGGGTTCGAGGCCGCCGCCGTCAGCAACGGCCTGGAAGCGCTGGCGGCTCTGGAGGAGAAGCCCTACGACCTGGTGCTGATGGACTGCCAGATGCCCGAGCTCGACGGCTATGAGACCACCCTCCGCATGCGGCGGCGGGAGGGAGAGCGCTGGCAGGTGCCGGTCATCGCCTTGACCGCGCACGCGATGCAGGGGGACCGCGAGAAGTGTCTCGTCGCCGGCATGAACGACTACATCTCCAAGCCTTTCCGGGTCGAGACGCTGCGCCAGATCCTCCAGCGCTGGCTGGTGCCGGGCGTGGAGACCTCCGCCCCGGCGGCGCCGCCGGGCTCTTCGCCCGCCGCCAGGGCGTCGGTGGACCCCGAGACGCTCGAACGGATGCGCGCGCTCGGCCGGGCGGCGGGCCGCGACCTGCTCCGCCAGATGGTCGAGACGTTCTGCTGCCGGCCGCACATCGAAGAGCTGCGGGAGGCCATGGCGGCCGGGGATCACAGATCCCTGGAGCTGCGCGCCCATTCGCTCAAAGGATCGGCCGGAACCTTGGGCGCCCTGCGCCTCGCCGAGCTGTGCGGAGAGCTGGAGCTCAGCGCCAGAGGCGGGGTCCCGCAGCTGTTCGCCGGCCGGATCGATGCCCTGGAAGAAGAGTACCTGCGGGTCCTGGCCGAGCTCCAGGCCGCCACCGGCTCCATTACCGGATGAAACAAGGAGATGCCATGTCGAAGCTCCAGCGCGCGTTCCCTCTTCTGTTGCTGACTCTTCCCCTTCTCGCGCCGGCGGCGGGCGCCGCCGAGAAGCCGGCTCCGCCGGCCCGGCTCGAGCCGTGCAAGGTGCCCGGCGACCAGGGCGATGTCGAGGCCCGCTGCGGCTTCTTCGAGACCTGGGAGAACCGTGTTACGCGCACGGGCCGCAAGCTCAAGCTCAAGGTGGTGGTGCTGCCGGCGAAGAGCGCGCAGCCGAAGCCGGACCCGGTCTTCTTCTTCGGCGGCGGCCCCGGCGAGGCGGTCGCCGGTGATGGGGGCTACACCGCCGCGGATCAGGAGAGACTGCGGAAGGACGGAGAGGACCGCGATTTCGTCTTCATCGACCAGCGGGGAACCGGCGAGCCGGACCGCCTGGGCTGCAACCTCGGCGGTGACGACGCCGACCTGCAGACCTATCTGGGCGAGATGTTCCCCGCCGCCGCCGTGCGCAAATGCCGTGAGGAGCTGGAGAAGAAATACGACCTCACCCTCTACACCACCGACATCGCCATGGACGACGTCGAGGACGCCCGCGTCTGGCTGGGGTACGGGAAGATCAACCTGAACGGCGGCTCGTACGGCACCCGCGCCGCGCAGACCTTCCTGCGCCGGCATCCGGGGTCCGTGCGCACGGTGACTCTCAACGGCGTCGTCCCCATGGACGAGACGCTGCCTCTCTCCCACGCCGCCGGTGGCCAGCGTTCCCTCGACCTGCTCCTCGGTTGGTGCGAGAAAGACCCGGCCTGCCACACCGCCTTTCCCGCGGTCCGCAAGGAATTTCAGGCGGTCCTCGACCGTCTCGCCCAGGCGCCGGTGCGGGTCGAGATCGAGCATCCGGCGACGCACAAGAAGGTGGCGGTCACCGTGTCGCGGGACCTCGTCGCCGACGGCGTCCGCTGGCAGCTCTATACGCCGCAAAACGGCGCCGCCCTGCCGCGCCTGATCCACGAGGCCGCCGGCGGGAGCTTCGCGCCGCTGGCCCAGGCCGCCGTGAAGTCGCGGGTCGGCATCATCGAGATCCTGGCCATGGGCATGTTCTTCTCCGTCACCTGCGCCGAGGACATCCCGTTCATCGATTCCGGCTCGATCGCGGCGCGCACGGCGGGCAGCTTTCTCAGCGACTACCGGGTACGCCAGCAGATGGCGGCCTGCGCCGTCTGGCCCAAGGCGAAAGCACCGGCCGGACAACGGGACGCGGTCCATTCGGACGTGCCGGTGCTGCTGATCAACGGCGAGCGCGATCCGGTGACGCCGCCCGCCTTCGGCGAGCGCGCCGCCCGGTTCCTCGGTGACAGCCTGCACGTCGTCGTGCCCTTCGGCGCCCACGGCGGTGACACGGACTGCGTGGAAGGCCTGCAGCGCACCTTCCTCGAGAAGGGCGCGGTGAAGGGGCTCGACACCTCGTGCCTCGCCAAGATCCCCATGACCCCCTTCGAGATCGAGGCCCCCAAGCCGGCGCCGTAAGGTATCCTTCTGCGAACATTCACGGATGTCTTCGTTGAAGGGAGGGTATTCCATGTACAGCAGACTCTCGACGTCCTTGGTCGCGGAGCTCATCGGCACGTTTGCGCTGATCTTCATCGGCGCCGGGGCCGGCGCGCTGGGGATCGGCGGGCTGGTCGGCGTGGCTTTCGCCCACGGCCTGGTGGTGCTCGGGTTCGCCTATGCCTACGGCCACATCTCCGGCACCCACATCAACCCGGCGGTGACGCTCGGCGTCTGGGCGGCCGGCAAGATCGAGACGGCGCGCGCCGCCTCGTACATCGTGTTCCAGATCGCCGGCGGCCTGCTCGGCGCGCTCGCCCTGCGCTGGATCCTGGGCGGCACCGAGACCGGCCTGGGCGCCACCCATCTCGCCCACGGCCTCACGGTGGGGAACGCCACCATCAACATGACGCCGCTCACCGGCCTGGTCCTGGAGGCGATCCTGACTTTCTTCCTGGTCAACGCCGTCATGAACGCCGGCATCAGCGGCAAGGCCACCATCCCGGGCGGCCTGGCGATCGGCCTGACGCTGACGTTCTGCATCCTGATGGGCGGCCCGCTCACCGGCGCCAGCCTGAACCCCGCCCGCAGCATCGGCCCCGCGCTGGTGACGGGCAACCTCACCGACCTGTGGATCTACCTCGCCGGTCCCGCTCTCGGCGGCATCGCCGCGGGCCTGCTCTACAAGGGCTTCCTCGAAGAGCGAATCACCGCCGCCAAGCGGAAGTAGAGCCGCCGCGGGATCAGGAGCCGCCGCTGGACAGCTTGGCGATCACCAGGTTGTTGAGGAAGCTGATCAGATCCTTCTGCTGATCCAGCGGCAGGCTCTCGAAGCTGCTCCGGCTGGCGGCCCCCTCGCCGCCGTGCTCCAGGATCGCTTCGGTCAAGGTCGTGGCGCGGCCGTCGTGCATGTACGGCGCGGTCGAGCCGGCGCCCCAGAGATTGCGGGTCAGGAACATCGACGCCCCGGTCCCCGCCTCGTCCACCGGCTCGGCCAGGTCCGGCCCCAGGTCGTGCCGCTTGAGGTCGCCGTAGAGCTGGACGTACGCCTTGCCGGCGGAGCTCTTCTGCAAGGAGCCGAGATGGAACAGCAGGCGTCCGTCATTGTCCCGGAGCACGTTCTCCGGCTGATCCTTGGTCAGGTCGAAGGTGACGGGATGGCTCGGATCGAGCCCTTCGGCCAACGGCTGCAAGCCCGACGGAAAGACGGTATCTCGATAGACGGGATCGCGGCTCGGCTCGGCGAAGACCGGATCGTCGAGCGTCAGCCGCGGGACGTGGCAGTTGCTGCAACCGATCTGCCGGAACAGCAGGGCGCCGCGCCCGACCGCCAGCTTCTCGCTCTCGAAGACCGGCGGGATGAGCTTGAGGGCCGAGAGCTCGAGGCGGCTGGCCGGCCGCGGCTGAGCCGCCACGTAGACGGTGAGCGACGTCACGTCGCCGGTCGTCAGCTCGTCCTTGACGCCGTCATAGTCGCCGTCCACCCCGGCTCCCACCAGCTCGACGGCCTGGAGGCCGAGCTCCTCGTTCGCGGCGGTGCGGATGAGCTCCCGGAGCGAGGCGATGCGTCCTTTCCACTGGAACGGGCGCACCACCAGGTCCGGGCTGATCCCGGCCACCTCGGCGGTGCTCACCTGCACCTGGCAGGGGCTGGCGGCGGTGCGGGTGACGGTGAGGCGGCCGAAGCTCACCCCCTTGGCGGTCAAGTCGCGGCGCGCCTGGCCGGTGGCGCAGGCCTCGGCGCCGGCGTCGCTGCGCAGTTGCTGGAGCGTTTCAGTCATCTCCTCCGCCAGGCGCTGAACCGCTCCGGCGCCGAAGACGTGCATGGCATTGCGCTGGATGAACCGGGAGAGATCGCCCGAGCGCGTGGGGTCGCGCAGCACGTTCGTGGCGACAAAGCCGCCGCCGTCCTGAGCCGGCCGGTTGTGGCAGGAAAAGCAGGAGTTGGCGTTCGGTCCGGTGGTGCGCGGCGGCAGATGGCTCGCCCATTCGGTCGGCCCGTTCAAGTCGACGCGCGGCAGGTGGCTGAAACGCGCGCCGCCGCCGACGTTGGCGCCGACGCCGTCCACCGCGTTGAGCTCCGTCTCGAACAGCTTGTCCCCCCGGTTGAACGCGGTCACGAAGGCGCTGATGGACTGGCCGTTGGTGACCAGGGCGGTGAGAAAGGGCTGGCTGCCGTGCGGGCCGGCGGCGGGGCCGTGCAGGAGCTGCACGAGGTCCAGGCCTGTGAGGATCGCCCAGCCGGAGCCGCCGCCCGCCAGGAGCGCCGCCGCCAGGAAGACGCACACCATCGTCCAGCGAGCCTGCTTTCGCCTCTTCCGATTCATGGACGTCCCTCCGAGTCTCGCATCAGATCTTAGCTGATCAGTGCCGGAGAAAGGTCAAAGCGTGTCGCTCGGCTCGCTCGGCAGCACGTCCGGCCACCAGCCGCCGGGGCGGTCGAGCGGCCAGGGGCAGGTCTGCTGGATCCCCAGCTCCTCGAACATCGGCGAGTGGTGGGCGAGAGGGAACGTCATCGCGTTCCTCCCGTGGCAGCGGAACTGCGGGCTGCCCAGGGCCATCGACACGGCGAGGAGCACCGAGACCGCCGCCCAGGCCAGGACGCTCTTGCCCACCAGCGCCGCCCGGCGGCTCCGCCACAGCGCGCCGGCCCACAGCACCACGGGGAGCACCGCGGCGTGGAACACGGTCACTCCCTGCCAGTACATGATCGTGGTCGGCGAGAGAGAAAAGACGGCCACCGCGGCGGCGAAAGACCACAGGACGTAGCCTTGCAGCCACGCCCGGCCGCTGGCCTCCGGCGGCAGCCGCCTTCTCCAGCACGGGCGGATGCGCCGCCACAGCCGGCGGTTGGCGAGCAGCGGGAACAGAAGAGTCAGGGGGAGCAGCACCCGCACCGCGGCCATCAGGATGCGGCCGAGCCAGGGATCGGCGCCGAGGAGATCGGTGAAATCGAACGCCGAGATCCGGTCCGAGACGTAGAGCGAGCTGTAGCGCAGCCAGTACAGGAGGCCGCGCAGCAGCGGGAAGACGTAGAGCAGGCCGCGCCCGGGGAAGCCCTTGCTCGCCGAGGTGACCAACGCCGGATCCGCGCGCACCGCGAGGTACCAGGGAACCAGCGTGAGCGCTCCCAGTGCGGCGCCGGTCACGGCACCGGTCCAGTGGACCTTGAAGTACCGCCGCCACCACAGCAGCACCGACGCCACCGCCAGGAGGAGGAACGAGGCGTGGATCTGAAACGCCAGCACCATCGCCGCGGCTTGCAGGAAGGAGAGCAGGAAGCGGGGCCGCTCGCGCTGGCCCAGGCAGCTCCATAGATGCACCGCGCCGAACAGAAACAGATAGTTCGGATTCCACAGGAAGGCGGAGAAGTAGAGGCGCCAGGGGTTGAGCCAGAAGAGGACCGCGAAGAGGACGCGCTCGTGCGGCGCCAGAATCCGCCGCAACGTCCTGTCGAGCAGCAGAAAGCCCAGGGTGTGGAAGAGGAGGATGACGACCGTCGGCGCCCGGTGGTCCCGCCACGCGAAGAGCGGCAGGCCGACCAGGAAGGTGGTGAGCCCGCCGGGCGCCTTGCCGCCTGTCGACATGGGATTGCCGTAGGGAAGGAATTGCCCCTTCGCCGCCCACAACCAGCCGCGGGCGAGCAGGTTGAGCTGATCGCCTGCCGACTGGCTGCGCACCAGCAGGAAGATCGAGAGGAGCAGACCGAGCGCGAAAACGCTCCAGACGAGACGGGGGGCGGAGCGGGCCGATGGACGTTGGAAGCGCATGGGGAGGTGCATGGCGAAGGATCAGAGGTCTGGCCCGGGATCGCTGGGAAGGATAGTCTGCCCCAGCTTTGAGAGGAAGACCCGGCCTCGCCGTCCTGATCGTCACCGTGCTCTGCACGGCTCTCACCCTCGTCTACCTCCGCCCGGTCTGGCGGGTCTGGCAGGACCACGTCGCGCCGGTCCCGGAGGATCCGGTCTTCAATCTCTGGGTGCTGAAATGGGGCGTCCACCAGATCCGCCTGGGTTTGCCGGACTTCTGGAACGCCAACATCTTCTATCCCGCCCGCGGCGCGCTCACCTTTTCCGATCATCTGATCGGGCCGGCCTTCCAGCTCGCCCTCTTCGAGCTGGCGATTCCGAACGCCATCGCCGGCTACAACATGCTCTTCGTCACCTCGTTCATCGCCTCCGCCCTGGCCACCGCCTGGGTGGCGCGGAAGAGCGGCGGCTCCGCGGGGGGATGGATCGCCGCGCTCCTCGCCGGCTGGGCTTTCGCTTTCTCTCCCTTCCGTTTCCAGCAGCTCAACCATGTGCAGATCCTGCTGGCGCAGTGGATCCCGCTCACGCTCTGGTGGTGGGACCGGCTGCTCGCCGAGCGCACGCCGGGCAACGCGGTGCGCTTCTCCGTCTTCTACCTCCTGCACGTGACCGGCGGCTGCTATCTCGCCTACATGATCCACATCCCGCTGCTCGTGCTCCTCGCCAACCGCGCCGCCATGCACGGCCGCGAGCTGGTGACGCCGCGGTCGCTGCGCGTCCTGCTGCCGGTGGCGGCCGGCGCCGGCCTTCTGCTGGCCGTGCTCTTCCTGCCCTACCTGGAGACCTCGCGGCGTCTCCGGCTGAGCCGCGACGAGGCCGAGACCAGCTCGCTCGGCGCCGCGCTTCCCAGCTACTTCAGCCCGGCGCTGGAGAGTTGGTATTTCGAGCTGCCGCGACGGAGTTTCTGGCGGACGGTTGTCTGGCGGATTCCGGTGGGCAGTCTGGCGAAGCCGTTCTATCGGACCGAGAACGCCTTGTTCGCGGGTTTCCTGCCGACGCTGCTGGCGGTGATCGGGCTGGCGGGATGGCTGCGGCGGCCTCACCCCCGCCCCCTCTCCGTCCTTGGCGTAGTCCTCCTTCTGGCTGCTCTCGCGGCCTGGCTCTGGGGGGATCTTTTGACGTTGACGCCCGCGGAGGACCGGGCGGCGCTGCCGTTCGGGCTCGGCGCCTGGGGCTGGAACGCGCCGGCCGCGCTGCTCGCGGCGTCGCTGGGCCTCTGGCTCGTCCTCCGCGCCGGTCGCCGCCGCGCGGTCGTCGGGCCTCTTCTGCCAGAGTCGGATGTCTGGCTGCGTGGCGTCGCTCTCTCCGGTCTGGCCTGCTGCGCGCTCACGTTTCCGATCGTCTACCTGCCCCTGGCGCGGATCGTCCCCGGGCTCGACGGGATGCGCGTGCCGGCCCGCTTCTACGTTTTCGTCTCCCTGGCCGTGGCTCTCTTTGCCGCCCGTGGCGCCGATCTCCTGCTGGCGAAGCTGCGGCGCCCGGGCGCGCGCCGGGCCGTGGGCGTTGCTCTCGCGGCCGTCCTGGCGATCGAGCTGGCGCCGCGGCCGGTGCGCTGGGTGCCGGTCCTGCGCGAGGAGGAATTCCCGCCGGTCTACGCCTGGATCGCGCGGCAGCCGGATATACGCGCCCTGGTCGAGCTGCCGATCCGCCGCAACTGGCGGGAGAACGCGGCCATGTACTACTCGACCCTGCACTGGAAGTCGATCGCGAACGGCTACAGCGGCTACGGGCCGCCGAGCCATCTCGCGATCACCGGGAGCATGCGCTACGTCCCCGACCGTGCCGGCATCGCGCTGCTGCGGAGCCTGGGGATCACCCACATCCTGATCCATACCGCGGAGCTGGAGGGGCGCGGCGGGCCCGGACGCGAAAAGCTGGAGGACTTCGAGCGCACCCTGGCGTCCGGACCGGAGCGCGAGGTGGAGCCGGTTTATCGGAAGGACGGGCCGGAGGGCGGCATCCGCGTGTACCACATTCTTCCAGGGCGCGTAGTATAGATCTCATGGGAGACGCACTGCGCCGGCGCATTCAGCAGGACCGTTTCGAGAGTCCCTTGCAGGAGGCCATTCTGAATCTGCTCGTCGCCGCAGATTCGGTGCGGGACCTCTTCGACACCACCTGCGCCGAGCTCGGCATCACCGCCAGCCAGTACAACGTGCTGCGCATCCTGCGCGGCATCCATCCGGAAGGCCACTCCCGCTGCGAGATCGTCCGCCGGATGATCGAGCGGGCTCCGGACGTCACCCGCCTGATCGACCGCCTGGAGAAGCAGGGCTTCGTGGCGCGCGACCGCACCGAGCGCGACCGGCGTCTGTCCATCAGCCGCATCACCGCGGCCGGTCTGGAGCTGCTGACCCGCCTGGAGCCGCACGTGCACCAGGTCCACAAGCAGATCGCCGAACGGCTCTCGCCGGACGACCAGCGCGAGCTCTCCCGGATCTGCGAAGGGGTTTATGGAGAGACGGAGGGGGAGGCCAGCTCGAGCACTCCGAACCGGGAGGGCTTGTGGAAGTCGGCCGGCTCCACCAGCGTCGGCGACCAGGCGGTGAATTCCGGCGCGCCGCCGGAAGGCCGTTCGATCCGGTAGAAATTGGCCCGCCACACCGCGGGCGGAGGGCTCATCTCCGGCGCGATCCCCTCCCAGGGCAGAGACAGCTCCGCCCACCAGTCCTGCCGCGCGGAGCCCAGGCGCCCCGCCGCCCAGCGGATCCCCGGACAGTCCCAGCCCGGATCGGAAACCATGTCCGTCCGCTTCGAGCTGGGATTGTGGATGCGCCCATCCCACAGCACGCCCAGAGGGCTCACTTCGAATTCCAGATAGTCGGCCGGATCGGTCAGGCCGGGAGAGAGGAAGACCTCGACCGCTTCTTCCTCATAGAGCGGATCGTCGCGCCGCGTCAGCGTTCCCCAGGCATGGCGGTCCTGGCATTCGAAACGGATGTGCAGTCCCTGCGCGTTCCAGGCGAGGCGCACCGCCGTCGCTTGCTCGGCCGGGCCGCCGTCGGTCGTGCGCACCAGCGGGGGCAGGGAAGGGATCTCCTCCCAGCGGAGCGCTCCCTGGACGTGAGGCACGATGCAGCGCGGGCGGCTCATCTGTGGAAAGTACCGCGTTTCGCCAGGTTGGACATTTTTAAGAAATGATGTAGCATGATTTTCGGACGGGAACTGCCTCGACCTTCCCGGCCCTCAAAGAAAGGCACCCTTCCCACCTTCGAGGCTTCTCGCCGCGGGCTACCAGGCACCAGCTCAGGTCCCCCGACCAGATTGATCAGCTCCCACAGCCGTCTCAAAGGGCGAGCGGAAAGTCCTCTGCCGCCCGACGGATGAGGTCATACCGTGATACGCCTGTTCTGCTTCCCCTCTGCGGGTGGCGATGCCGCGGTCTTCCGCGATTGGCAGGCGGGGCTTCCGTCCGCCATCGAAGTCTGCCCGGTGGAGCTGCCGGGGACAGGGCGCCGGTTGCCCGAGCCCCCTTCTTTCGACACCGTCCTCGGCCTCTGCCATACGCTCGCCGCGGATCTCCTGCCCTGCTGCGATCGGCCTTTCAGCTTCTTCGGCCACAACATCGGGGCGCTGATCGCCTTCGAGCTCGCCCGCCATCTCCGCCGCGAACAGGGCCTCCTCCCGGACGGCCTGTTCGTCGCCGCTCAACGCGCGCCGCGGCTGCGCTTCAGCGGCCGGCTGAGCTACGTCTACTGTCCCGAGCCACCGCTCGCCTGTCCCATCCTCGCTTTCGGCGGGATGGAAGACAAGGAAGTCCCGTTCGATCAGTTGGAGCCCTGGCGCGACGAGACCTCGGCCGCGTTCAGGCTGCACCAGTTGCCCGGCGGGCGCTGCTTCCTGCACACGGCGCGGCCGCTCCTGTTCGGCATCCTCACCCACGAGCTGCGCGTCCTGACAGCACAGGGACACCCGATGCAAGTGAGGTAGACTGTGGCGGCTCGAGCCCGAACCGTCCATGGCACGCCCGTTCCTCACCGACGCGACCAAGAAAGCCCTGGCCGGCGCCGTCCAGGCCGGGGAGGCGGGCAGCAGCGCTGAGCTGGTGATCTCGGTCCGCCCCAGCTCCGGCTACTACCTCCATGCCGACCTGCTGGCCGGGCTGACCGCCGCCTTCGCCGCGCTGGCCGTCCTCCTGTATTCACCCTGGACGTTCGGGCTCGTCTGGTTCATCGTCGATCCGCTGATCGCCGCGGCGCTGGGCGTCCTGGTCTCTTCCCGCACGCCCGGCTTGCGCCGCCTCCTCACTCCGCCCGCCGTCCGCCGGCGCCAGGTCGAGACGGCGGCGCGGGCGATGTTCGTCGAGAAGCGCATCCATCGCACGACGGGACGGACCGGCATTCTCCTCTACATCTCGCTGCTCGAGCGTGAGGCCGCGGTGGTGGTGGACCTCGGCGTCGAAGCCGTCGCCGCCACGGCAAGCTGGAAAGAAGCGGTGGCGGGGATCGAAGAGGCGGTGCGGCGGGGCGACGACGGTGCCGCGGTGGCCCGCCGGATCGAGGCCCTGGCGGCGCTCCTGTCGCCGGTCCTCCCGCGGAGCGCCGACGACGTCGACGAGCTGGCGAACGAGGTGGACGAGCAGTGAGCCGCCGCCTGACGCCGTTGACCGCGGTCCTCACGGTCGCCCTCCTCGGCCTCCTGATCCTGCTCGTCCCCTGCCTGGCCCATGCCCGGCCGGGCGGCGGCGAGGGCTATTCCGGAGGCGGCAGCGGCGACAGCGGTGGAGGCGGCGGTGACGGCGGCCTCGTCTTCCTCCTCATCCGTCTCCTGATCTGGCTCATCTTCCACCACCCGCTCATCGGCATCCCGCTGACGATCGTGGTGGTCATCGTGTTCATGCGGTGGAACAAGAAGGGGGCACCGCAAAGCTGGGACTCGGCGCGTTCCGCGCCTCCTCCTCCGCCGCCGCAGCGCCTGCCGTCCCAGGACCTGGAAGCGATCCGCGCCCTCGATCCGGACTTCTCGATCGTCCTCTTCGACGACTTCGTCTATGCCCTCTACGCCCGCGCTCATCAGGCGCGGGCCAACCGCAGGGACCTCGACGCCCTCGCGCCCTACCTGAGCGAAGCGGCGCGCACCGCTCTGGCGCGGCGCGAGCCGGCCGCCACGCCGGTCGATCCCATCGAAGCTCGAGTGACTGCCGTCGTCGTCGGCGCGCTGCGCGTCCTCGACGTGATCCTCCCCGGCCCACCCGCCGGCCCGACGCCTGATCCGCGGGTCCGCGTCGTCCTGGAGATCGAGGCGAACCTGACCCTGGGCGCGGCGGGAAGCGAACGGACCCAGTACGTCAAGGAGCGCTGGCGCCTGGTGCGCGGCGCCAACGTGCTCACCAAGCCGCCGCAGCAGGTCCGGAGCTTCCACTGCCCCAACTGCGGCGCGCCGTTCGCCCCCACCGGCAGCGACCGCTGCGAATACTGCGGCGAGGTCGTCTCCGGCGGCCGTTTCGACTGGACCGTCGAGTCCATCGAAGCCGTGCGCGCCGAAGCCCGCCCGCCGGCTCTCACCGGCACCGTCCAGGAGGTCGGCACCGACTGGCCGACCATCTTCCAGCCCGACCTGCCTGCCCGCCGCGCCGAGCTGCTGCGCGAAGACCCCACCGCGGCCGACGAAGCGCTCGCCGCCCGCCTCCAGCTCATCTACGGCGAGCTCAACACCGCCTGGACCAACCTGGACCTGGCGCCGATCCGTCCCTACGTCTCGGACGGCCTCTTCGACTACCTCCAGTACTGGATCTCCGCCTACAAAGCCCAGGGCCTGCGCAACGTCCTCGAAGGCATGACCCTGACCAACGTGACGCTCGCCAAAGTCGTCCGCGACCGCTGGTACGACGCCGTCACCTTCCGCATCTGGGGCACCGGCCGCGACTCGACTCTCCGCGTGGCCGACGGCCAGACGGTGGGCGGCGATCCGCGCAACAACCGCACCTACTCCGAATACTGGACCCTCATCCGCGGCGCCGGCGTCCGCGGCGCGCCGCGGACCGGCAAGACCTGCCCCAACTGCGGCGCCCTCGACACCAACATGGCCGGCCAGTGCGCCCACTGCGGCGCCAAAATCACCAGCGGCGAGTTCGACTGGGTGCTCTCGAAGATCGAGCAGGACGATTCGTACACGGGGTGAGGTGGGATAAGTGGGATAAAGAAAAAGGTCGGCGAGACGCCAGCGCTCCCAGGGGTCCTTACTTGAAGGATCTGCCCTGCGAGCGGATGAAAGAAGCCGCCGGGGATTCTCTCCCGGCGGCCTTGATGTGGGTGACGATCAGCGCTACGCGATCAAAAAGTCGTCCAACGTTTTGCCGGCGGCCAGCGCCTCGGTGAGCCAGAGCGGCCGCTTGCCGCGCCCGGTCCAGGTCAGGGCCGGATCGTCCGGGTGGCGGTACTTCACTTCGACCTTGCCGGCGCGGCTCTTGTCTCCGGGGCCGAGGAGCTCCTCGGGGGTCATGCCGATGCTCGCGGCGAGCTCCCGCATCTGCAGGAGGACCCGCTCGCGTTCCGCTTCGCGGCGCGTCACGACTTCGGTCTCGATGTCGCGCGCCAGGGCTTGCAGCTCGTCGATCGAAAGCTTGGAGAGGTCGATGTTCGATTTGGCCATGAAAAGCTCCTTGTCTTCAGACGGTCGAAAGGAGGGCCGCCCGCTCCTCGGCGGTGAGGAACGCGGCGGCGAGGGCGGTCTCCTGCATGCGGCGCAGGTCCGCCTCGGTGAGCCCGATCTCGTCGACCGCGATGCGGTATTCGTGGGCGAGATCGATGCCGCTGATGCTCGGGTCGTCGGTGTTGAGCGTGACGGCGAGCCCGCGCTCCAGGAGGATGGGCAGCGGATGGTCACGATAGCTCGCCACCGTGCTGGTGTGGAGGTTGCTGGTCGGGCAGACCTCCAGGGGGATGCGGCGCTCGATGAGGAGGTCGACCACGGCGGGGTCTTCGAGGCAGCGGATGCCGTGGCCGATCCTTTCCGCGCCGAGCCCGAGCACGGCCTGGCGGACGCTGGCGGCACCGGCGGCCTCGCCGGCGTGGGCGATGGTGTGCAGCCCCGCCTCGCGCGCTCGGCGGAAGCAGGCGACGAACAGCTCGCCGGGATAATTCGCTTCGTCGCCGGCGAGGTCGAGGGCGACGATCCCGCGGTCGCGGCAGCGGATCGCCGCTTCCGTCTCGCGCCAGCCGATCTCCGGCCCGTAATTGCGCGCCACGATGCCGATCAGACTGGCGCGGACGGGCACCGTCCCTCTGGTCTCCTCCAGCGCGTCGCACGCGGCTTCGACCACGCCGTCGACGTCGAGCCCGTGCTCCTCGGCCATGAACCAGGGGCTGAAGCGCAGCTCGATGGCATCGATCCCTTCCCGCGCCGCGTCTTCCAGGTTCTCGCGCACGATCCGGCGGACGGCGTCGTAATCGACCATCACCCGGCGCAACACGTCGAATTTGGCGATGAAGGCCACCAGGGACGGCACCCGCTCGGCGATCCGGACGTGCGGACGCAGCTCCTCGGCGGTCCAGGCGGGGAGGTCGATCCCGTGCCGGCGCCCGAGGTCGAGAACGGTTTCGAGCCGCAGGTTGCCGTCCAGATGCCGGTGCAGCTCGACCAGCGGGTAGCCGTTGCGCATGGGCGGCTTGTCTCGGATCGACCTACCGCTTCATCCCGCGCACCTGTTTTTCCAGGCGCTTGCGGTGGCGGTTCTCGGGGTCCATCTGGACCAGGATCTTGAGCGCCAGCTCGGCCATGGCGGCGTTGCCGGCTTCGACGAAGCCTTCGATCTGGTGCACGCCCTGCTCCACCGCCTGCTCGTGGCGTTGCTCGGCTTCGAGCCTTTCGATCTCGGAGAACATCTCCGCCGCCCGCGGGCTCGAAGGGAACGACTTGCCGAGCTCGCCGGCCGCGTCGCGCGCGCCCATCCAGTCGCGCTCTCCGAGATGCCGCTTGTAGATCCACTCCAGGCGCGCCAGGGTCTCCTGCTGATTGTTGCGGGAGCGCGCCTCGCTCACCCTCTCGCGGTAGTAGTCGAAGGTCACGCGGGCGAGGCCGAGCTGTGACAGCTCCTGGAGATCGCGCTCGGCGTCGCTGACCCGGTGCTCGGCGAGCGCCTTCTCGAGGCTGCGCGTGCGCTCTTCGACGCTCGATTCCTGGCGCGCCTGGCGCTCGGCGGTCTCGAGCTCGGTGGCGAGCGCCTCGGCGCGCTGCCCGGCCGCGTCGCTGCGCGCCACGTTCTCGAGCTCCTGGCGGGCCGCCGTGAAGTCTTTGCGCGCGACGGCGGCGCGGCCGGCGGCGAGGGCGGATTCGACCCGCTTGTCCTGCTCCACCTCTTTGGCGAGCAGGCCGACCAGGCCCTCGTAGTCGGTGCGCTTGTGGTGCGCCGGGCTCAGCTCGGTCAGCGTTTCGAGAGCCAGGCGGGCGAGGGGGAGCTGCTTGCGTTGCAGGTACTGGGTGAGCACCTGCTCGGTCTCCGAGATGCGGTGCTCCTGATCGGAAGCCTGGCGCAGGGCGGCCAGCTTCTCGCGGGCGCGGTCGAGGCCGGGCGCCCGCGGCTGCGTGGCTTCGAGCTGGGTGATGAGCCGTTGCGCCTCTTCGACCTGGCCGGCGGCCAGCGCCTCCTCGATGCGGGAGACGTCGCCGGAGCTTTCCTGGGTGCGTTTGGCCGCGGCGCGGGCGATCTGGGCGAGGAGCTCGTTCTTCTCCGCCTTGGAGAGCTCGGAGGCGCTGCGCGGTGTCGCCGGCATTGGGGTCTGCGGCTGGGGCCGCGCGATCGGCGGCAGGCTCGAGATGGGGATCTCCCGCGTCTCCGCGGAGCTCAGGCTCTGCCCGATACGTTCCAGGGCGCGGATGAACGTCGCCGCGTCGGGGAAGCGGCGCTCGCGGTCGCGCTCCAGGGCCTGGCGCACCACGCGGTCGAGCTCCTGCGGCACCTCGATCTGCGGATTGCGGCCGATCAGCGGCAGGGGGTCCTCGGACAGGCGCTTGAAGATGAAGCCGGCCTGGTTCTCGGAGTCGAACGGCGGCTTGCCGACGATCATCTCGTAGAGCACCAGGGCGAAGGAGTAGAGGTCGCTGCGGGCGTCCAGGGTCTGGCCGGTGGCGACCCCGGCCTGCTCGGGAGAGCAGTATTGCAGCTTGCCCATGAACATGCCGACCTGGGTGATCTCGAAGTTGGCGTCGGCCTCCAGGGTGCGGGCGAGGCCGAGATCGATGATCTTGATGTTGGTCACGCCGCGCCGGTCTTCCGTCAGCATCAGGTTGTCCGGCGACAGGTCGCGGTGGATGACGCCGCTGGCATGGACCGCTTCGAGGCCGCGCAGCGCCTGGATGCCGAGATGGACGGCGACGGGGACCGGGAACGGGCCGACGCGGCGGAGATGGTCGCCCAGGTCCTCGCCTTCGATGTGCTCCCAGACCATGTAGAAGCTGCCATCCTCCAGGCGGGAGAAGTCGTAGAGGATGGCGACGTTCGGATGCTTGATCTGGGTGGCGAGGCGGGCTTCGCGCATGAACCGCTTCTGGGCGGACGGGTCGGCGGCCAGGTCCTGGCGCAGGATCTTCACCACCCGCAGCTCCTGGAGGTGGAGGTGGCGGACGAGGTAGACCTCGCCCATCCCGCCGCTGCCCAGGCGCTGCGTGATCTCGTACTTGCCGTCGAGGATGGACCCGGGCTCCCGCACGTTGAAGCTCATCTCATCTCCGCTCAGCCGACCTTGGTGCCGCAGGAGGGGCAGAAGCGGGAGCCCGGCGCCAGCTTGGCGCCGCAGTTGTGACAGAAGGCGGGAGCCGCGGCCGCCGCGCCGCCGGCTTCAGCAGTCGGAGTCGCCGGAGCCGCCGCGGGGGGAGGTGCCTGCTGCGGCATGCCGCCGCCCTGCATGGCGTCGCGGATCATGCCGGGCAGCATCACGCCGACGCCGACGCCCAGGCCGGCGCCGACCGTCGCGCCGGCGGCGCCGCCGGGCTGCTGCGCCGCGTCGCCGATGGCGCGCGCGGTCTTGAACTTGAGGTAGGCGTTCATGTCGCCGAGCGCCCCCATCCCCGTCCGCTCGTCGATCAGCTTCTGCACCTCCTCGGGCGGCGTGATGGCCCCCAGATAGAGGTCCACCAGCTCGATGCCGTACTTGGAGAAGTCCTCCGCCACGCGGGATTTCAGCCCCATGGCCAGCTCGTCGTAGAGCTTGGGGAGGTCGAAGATGGTGGTCAGGTTCTCGCCCAGGACGTCGGTCAGGCGGGCGACGATGACGTCGCGGAAGTAATCCTCGACGCCTTCGGTGGTGTAGGCGCCGCCGGTGCCGACGATGGTGTTGACGAAGAGCTGGGCGTTGACGATGCGCACGGCGTACTTGCCGAAGGAGCGCAGGCGGACCATGGCGAGCTCGCGGTCGCGGAAGACGACGGGCTCCTTGGTGCCCCACTTGAGGTCCAGGAAGGTCTTGGTGGAGACGAAGACCACCGCCGCCTGGAAAGGCGACTCGCCGCCGAAGGGGATCTTCAGGATGCTGGTCAGGATCGGGACGTTCTGGGTGGCCAGGGTGTGGCGCCCGGGGCCGAAGGTGTCGAGCGCCTTGCCGTCACGGAAGAAGACCGCCTGCTGGCTCTCCTCCACGATGAGCTGGCTGCCGATCTGGATGGCCGAGGTGCCGTCGCGCGGCTCCCGCGCGACCATCATGCGGCCCGTCGGGTCGTGGTATTCGATCACTTGCATCGTTTGGTTCTCCTCAAGACTGGACCACGTCGGTCATCACCCGCTCGCGCTGCCGCCACTTGTCGTCGAGAGCGCGGAGCCGTTGCTGGGCCTTGTCGAGCGCCGTCGCCGGCGCGTCGTTCGGAGACGGCCCGGGCGCCGGGACGGCGGCGATGTCCCCTTCGAGCCCGGCCAGGTCGTCCAGGATGGACAGGTCGAAGTCGTAGAGGCGCTGGAGCTCGGCCTCGCCGATCTTCACGGCGTCGAAGATGCCGCTCGCGCCGTAGTCGGCGAAGCGGATGGCCTGCGACAGCCCGTCGAGAGACCGGTCCAGCCGGTCGAAGCCGTTGAGCGCGCCGATCTGTCCGGCATCGGTGTAGCCGCGGGTCTTGTCGCGCACGGCGGCCTTGAGGCGGCCGAGCTCGTTCGCGATGTGCTCGCGCTGCAGCTTGTCGACCTCGCGCCGCAGCTCGCGGTCCTGAAAACCCCGGTAGCCGGGGATCTTTTCGCCCAGCTTCTCCAGGGCGTTGCGTTGCGCCTTGGCCTGCTCGTAGCCCCCATTCGTCATCTCGTCCTCCTGCGGCAAGAAAGACAATGGTAGCAGAGCGCCCCCGCCGGGGTGAGAGGGAGATCCATCGGCTGTCTTCCCGGAGCGGCAAGATTTCGCTATTCTTCGCGCAGACGACACTTTCAAGGCCGATTTGATTGCTCAAAAGCAATCTTCAATACCTCACCCTCTGCTTCGCAGCCACCCTCCTCGCCGCCTGTTCCCGCGGGGCGGGGACGGCTCCGTCCAGGCCGCTTGCGTCCAGGTCGAACCTGGTGCTGGTGACGCTGGACACGGTGCGCGCGGACCACCTCGGAGCGTACGGGTATGCCGCCGCCGAGACGCCGGCTCTCGACCGGCTGGCCCGCGAAGGGCTGCGCTTCGCGCAGGCGTCGGCGGCGGTGCCGCTGACCCTCCCCTCGCACTCCAGCCTGCTGTCGGGTCTGCTGCCGCCGCACCACGGGCTGCGCAACAACGGCGCCGGCGCCTTTCCGGCGGGGACGGCGACGCTGGCCACGGTGCTCTCCGGCCGCGGCTGGCGCACCGGCGCGTTCGTCGGCTCCTTCGTCCTCGACCGCCGTTTCGGCCTCTCCCGCGGCTTCGACGTCTACGACGACGAGATCGAGCGCGATCCGGCGGCCGGCGAGAGCCTGGAAGCCGAAAGGCCGGGGAGCACGGTGATGGACCGGGCGCTCGCCTGGTTGAGCTCTGAAACCAAATCGCCCGCCCGGCCGTTCTTCCTTTGGGTCCACATGTACGACGCCCACGCTCCCTATACGCCGCCGTCGCCCTGGCGCGAGCGGCATCCCGGCCAGCCGTACGACGGCGAGATCGCGGCGGTCGACGCGCAGGTCGGCCGGCTGCTGGCGGAGCTCGACCGCCGCGGCCTCGCCGCGAGCACCGTCGTCGCCGTGGCCGCCGATCACGGCGAGGGGCTGGGCGAGCACGGCGAGCTGACCCACGGGCTCCTGCTCTACGAAGCGACGCTGCGGGTGCCACTGCTGGTCCGCGCGCCGGGGGTGGCGGCGGGGCGGGTGATCCGGACGCCGGTGAGCCTGGTGGACGTCGCGCCGACGCTCGCCGGCCTCCTCGGCGAGAAGCTGTCCGCTCCGGAGTCTCACCCGCTGGACGGCCGCGATCTCTCGGCGGCGCTGCGCTCGCCCGCCGAGCCGGCGCCGGGAGAGGTCTACGCCGAGACCCAATACCCCGCCACCTTCGGCTGGAGCCCGCTCGCCGCCCTGCGCCGCCGCGACCTCAAATACATCGCGGCGGGGAACGCGGCGGAGCTCTACGATCTCTCCCGCGACCCCGGGGAGACGCATGACCTGGTGGCGGCCCGGCCGGAAATCTTGAACGGCTTCGCGGCGCGCCTCGCCGCCCTGGAGACCGAGGCGGTGCCGACGCCGCGGGGCGCCCCGGCGGACGCCGAGACACGCGCCCGGCTGGCCAGCCTCGGTTATGTTTCGAGCTCCGCCGCGGCGCCGCCCAGCCGCCGGACCGCCGGCTCCGCTCCCGATCCCAAGCTCCTGGTCGGCCTTTTCCAGCGCTTCGAGCGGGCGCACAACGGCCTGAAGAGCGGCCAGGCCGAAGCGGCGGCCGGCGCTCTCGGCGAGCTGGCGGAGCTGGTGGCGGCGGACCCGCGCAACCCGGTCTTCCGCGGCGAGCTCGCGCGGGCCTGGCGGCAGCGGGGCGAGCTGGAGAAGGCGCTGCCGCTCTACCGCCAGGCCGCCGCCGACGCTCCCGGCGACCCGGAGGCCTGGTACAACCTGGCCGCCGCCCTCCACGAGGCCGGGCATGCCGGCGAGGCGCGGACCGCCATCGAGCAGGCCGTGCATCTCGACCCCGGCCGTCCGGAGGCGCACAATACGCTCGGCATCGTTCACCTGGCGGAGGGGAAAGCGGAGGAGGCGCGCAAGGAATTCGCGATCGCGGCCTCTCTCGACGCGCGCGACGCGACCGCTCTCAACAACCTGGGGAACGTGCTGCGCGGCCTCGGCCGGCTGGACGAAGCGGAGGGCGCCTATCGCCGCGCCGTGGCCGCCTCGCCCCGCTATGCCGAGCCGCTCAACGGGCTCGGCACGCTGGAGGTGGAGCGTGATCGGCCCTCTGCCGCACTATCTTATTTTGAGCAGGCTCTCCGGCTCGCTCCGGGCTATCACGAGGTTCGCCTCAACGAGGGGATCGCCCATGAGATGGCGGGAGAGAAGGACGCGGCCGTGGCAGCCTACCGGGATTTCCTGGCTGCCACGGGCGGGGATCCGCAGTTTGCCGAGCAGCGCCGGGCGGCGCAGGGGCTGCTCGCCCGGCTGTCCGGCGGCGCCGCGGCGCCGCCGGAAGAGAGGAGGTGACCAGCGCTCACCACAGCATCCCGAACCCATCGAACCCAGTGGATGCTTTTTCATTGATATGTGATGTTCCAGAGGACCTAAAAGGAGATTGAGCATGAATGTTTCCAGGAAACCGACCATGGGCCGCGGGATCGCCGTGATCCTGCTGGCTCTGGTGGCGCTCGTCGCCCTCGTTCCGGCATTGAGCGCGCAGACCTCCGGCGGCAGCATCGCCGGCAAGATCCAGGACAAGGACGGCGCGCCGCTCCCCGGCGTCACCGTCACGGCCAGCAACAAGGAGACCGGCTTCGAGCGCAGCACCACCAGCGACAGCGAGGGCAACTTCCTGCTGCCGTCGCTGCCCGTCGGCGTCTACACGGTGACGTCGGAGCTGGAGGGCTTCGCGGCGGTCAACATTTCCGACGTCAAGGTCAACGTGGCGAGCAAGCGCAGCCTCGAGATCAACATGAGCTCGTCGAACGTGCAGGAGGCCATCACGGTGGTCGACGAGGCGCCGCTGGTGCAGACCACGCCGAGCATCGGCACGGTGGTGAGCCAGCAGCAGCTCGAGAACCTGCCGCTCAACGGCCGGCAGTTCGCCAACCTGGCCGTCCTCGCGCCGGGCACCTCGCTGGCCTACAACTCCGACCCGACCAAGCCGGGCCAGCTCACCGTCGCCCTGAACGGCGGCTCCGGCCGCAACGTCAACTTCATCATCGACGGCGGCGACAACACCGACGACACCATCGGCGGCGCGCTGCAGAACTTCAACCTGGAGAGCGTCCAGGAGTTCAACATCCAGACGCAGCAGTACAAGGCGGAGTACGGCCGCTCGACCGGCGGCGTCCTCACCGTGGTCACCAAGACCGGCACCAACAACTTCGACGGCGCCGCCTGGGGCTTCTTCCGCAAGGACAGCCTGGCCACGAAGACCGAATCCGAGAAACTGGCCGGCGCCGACAAGCAGAAGCTCGACCGCAAGCAGTACGGCGCGTCGATCGGCGGCCCGATCGTCAAGGACAAGGCGCACTTCTTCGCCACCTACGAGAAGACCGACCGCAAGACCAGCTACACCGTCAACAGCGGCGGCCTGCTGCCCACCCTCGACGGCCAGTCGTTCGCGACTCCGTTCAAGGATGACCTGGCCACCGCCAAGATGACCTGGGACATCTCGGCCAAGCAGTACCTCCAGGTGCGCTACGGCTACCAGAAGAACACCGACAAGTACGGCGCGAGCCCGCTCGCCGCTCCCGATTCGCTGGGCACGGTGACCAACAAGTTCAGCTCGCTGCTCGCCGGCCATACGCTGCAGCTCGGCGCCGACAGCCTGAACGAGCTCGTGTTCCAGTACACGAAGTTCGACAACGTCATCACCGCCGACTCCAACTCCCCGACGATCTATTTCCCGTCGGGCGTGCACTTCGGCCAGAACATCAACACTCCGCAGTCGACGCATCAGATCAAGTACCAGTACAAGGACGACCTCTCCTTCGCCGGCACGCTGTTCGGCCGCACCAACCAGTTCAAGATCGGCCTCAACTATATCGACGAGCCGACGCTGGGCGGCGACTTCTCGACCGGCCTCGCCGGCCAGTACACCCTCAAAGAGGACCGCATCGGCTCGCCGGTGACCGACATCACCATCTTCGGCGGCTTCTTCGGCGACAAGACGCCCGTCAAGCAGTACGGCGGCTATTTCCAGGACGACCTGTTCGTCAACGACAAGCTGACGGTCAACGTCGGCCTGCGCTACGACTATTGGGAAGGCTTCGACCTCGACCAGCGGACCAACCCGATCTGGAAGACGCTCTCGTCGCAGACCAAGTACAACGAGTACTACCTGCGCGATTTCAAGGGCGGCAAGGGCGGCCAGCTCAAGAACGACGACAACAACTTCGCGCCGCGCCTCGGCTTCACCTATGACGTCGGCGGCGACGGCAAGCGCCTCCTGCACGGCGGCTGGGGCCTCTACTACGACTTCCCGTACACCAACGCCACCATCCTCTTCCCGGCCGCGGCCGTGCAGGCGAACTACGGCGTCGTCTACAACGTCAACAACTCGAACGGCATCCGCAACGCGGACGGCACGTTCTTCCAGCCCGGCCAGCCGCTGCCCGCCAACGGTCTCCCCGGCGCGGCCGTCTTCCCGCCGAACGAGGTCGCCTCGCCGACCCTGGCGACCCCGTACAGCGCCCAGGGCTCGCTCGGCTACTCCTGGCAGGCCACGAGCTGGCTCGGCCTCAACATCGAAGCGGTGCGCATCAACTACCGTGACATCCCCTACCGCTTCCGCGCCAACCCGGTCGATCCCTCCACCGGCAAGCGCCGGTTCCCGGACTTCGGCAACTTCCGCGTCTGGTACGGCAACGGCCAGGCCAACTACACGGGTGGCAACTTCAGCGCCCGCGCCCGCCTCTCGGACCGCTTCGAGCTGCAGGGCTTCTACACCTACTCCGAGACCCGGGGCAACGTGCTCGCCGGCGCCGACGAGTTCCGCATCACCAACGCGGCCTTCCAGTCCGACCTCGGCGGCGGCCGCCGCGACGTCTCGGTCAATCCGCTCGATCCGCAGTGCGCGCAGTGCTTCGGCCCGCTGGACACCGACGCCAAGCACCGGCTGACCCTGAGCGGCGTCTACCGGGCTGCCTGGGGAATCAACGTCTCCGGCATGCTGCGCTACCGCTCGGCCAACCCCTATACCAACTTCATCGCCGCCGACCTGAACGGCGACGGCTTTTCCTACGACCTCCCGGCCCGCACCTCGGTCAACTCGGAGCGCGGCCACTCCTTCTCGCAGATCGACCTGCGCCTCAGCAAGGACTTCACCTTCGCCGGCGAGTACGGCATCGAGCTGATCGCCGAGGTGTTCAACATCCTCAACGAAAAGAACCCGGCCGGCTTCAACCGCAACGGCCAGGCGACCGTCTACTCCGGCGATCCGCTGCAGGGTGAGCAGCGGCTCGCGCAGATCGGCCTGCGGCTCCGCTTCTAAAGACCGCTCCGGCCGGCAGGGGGAGGCTCTCCTCCCTCTGCCGCGCCGGCTGTCCTTTGGGCACGCAGCTTTTCGAGCGCCAGCAGGGCGAACGGCAGGCTGAGCAGAGCCGCCCACTTCCGGTCGCCGCCTCCCTTCTTCCGCGTTTTCTCCCCGTTCGCTCTCTTCTTCACCGCGACCGCGTTCTTGCCCGGCACGATCTCCGCGCCATAGGCGCACGCGTAGACCTGCGTGAATTCGGCGCCGAAGAAGAGGATCTGCGACGAGTAATACACCCAGAGCAGGACGACGACCAGCGACCCCGCCGCGCCATAGACGGAGGCGACGCTGCTGTGGCCGAGATAAAGGCCGATCAGGTATTTGCCGATCGTGAACAACACCGCGGTGGCGGCGGCGCCGACCCAGACGTCCCGCCACGAGATCTCGACGTCGGGGAGGATGCGGTAGATCATGGCGAAGAGCAGCGTGATGACGGCGAGGGAGATCACGGCGCTCAGAAGATTGAGGACGACCGCGGCGCCGGGGAACAGGCCCGTGAGATAGCTGCCCAATCCTGAAAGGAGCGCGCTGACCACCAGGGAGACGAGGAGCAGGAAGCCGATCCCGACGATCATGCCGAAAGCCAGGGCGCGCGCCTTGAGAAGACCCTTGAGACCGAGCCCGGGTTTCGGCTCCACGCCCCAGATCTTGTTGAGCGTCTTCTGGAGCTGGCCGAAGACGCCGGTGGCGCCGAACAGGATGGTGACGACGGCGATCACCGTCGCCAGGACGCCCGAGCCGTGGCGGCCGGCGTTCGCGATCATGGTCTGGATGGCTTCCGCGCCGTCGTGGCCGACCAGCCCCTGGATCTGGCCGACGAGCTGCCCCTGGACCGCCTCCCGGCCGAAGACCAGGCCGGCGATGGAGATCACCACCAACAGCAGAGGGGCGAGCGAGAAAATGGTGTAGTAGGCGAGCGCCGCTCCGAGATCGAGAGCGTCGTCGTCCTTCCATTCCTGGAAGGTTTCCTTGAGGAGGCTGAAAACAGATTTCCTGGGCATGACACGGCTCCTTTAAGCCGAAGTTCTTCCAAGGCCGAGCCTGAAATTGGCGCAACCAATTGTCCTGGTTGGAGTTGTGCCTAGACCATCTGAATCATCTGTAGCCATGTAATTTGCCTTATCGGGCGTAATTTGCATCGCCACGCCTATTGCATGGCGGCAATTTCCTCTCTATACTCGGTAGCCATGT
>Ga0307506_10000043_pt1 | contig 55081 bp, 22 predicted proteins | sample 25_S_MG_FD_202175 | JGI IMG/M metagenome (GOLD analysis project Ga0307506, IMG submission 202175) | Soil microbial communities from Populus trichocarpa stands in riparian zone in the Pacific Northwest, United States - 25_S | ecosystem: Environmental > Terrestrial > Soil > Riparian zone > Trees... | reverse complement strand
GATCTGGTCGACGGCGGCGTTGAAATCGTCGTCGCTGATGCGGGTGAGGTCGACGTAGAAGAGCCCGGGCCGCAGCTCGGCGATCTTCTCCGGCCGCGGGTCGGTCGGGCTTCCGAGGCCGCCGATGCCGAGGCTGCTGCCGAACGGCGCGGTGTAGGCGACGGTCACGGTGCGGACGGGCCCGCCGGCGTGTGGCTGGACGGTCAGCGTCGCCGTGCCGCCCGGCTGGCCGCCGGCCAGCTCGGCCAGAGATCTGAGGAGGCGCCACTGCGGGGTGGCCGCCGAGGTCAGGCTCTCGATCTCGGAGAGCGCCGCCGCGGCCGGCTTGCCGTTGAGGGTGAGGACGCGGTCCCCCGCCGTCATGCCGTGCGTCGCGCCCGCCTCGACCGAGGTGATCACGAGCTGGCCTTCGATCCAGTCCCAGAGGAAGGCGAAGCGCAGCGGGGGGTTGATGCTCGTGTTGCGGACCATGGCGTGGCCGTCCTGCAGCTCGGCCAGCAGGTGGCGCAGGGTGCGGACGTAGGCGTCGGCGTCGGGACCGGCCGCGGCGGAGGGCAGGGCGCGGCGGAGGGCTCCGGGCCAGTCGGCGCCGACCTGGTCGAAATACGGGTAGAAGTGCTGGAAGACGCCCCAGCTCACCACCACCCCGGCCAGTCGGGTGGTGCGGTCGGAGCCGCTCGGCACGAAACCGGCCGGCTTGTCCGGCACCGGCAGGACCGGCGGCTGGGAGAGGTGCGGGAAGGTTCCCTGGTCGTCGGCCGGCAGCGCGACCGGCACCACGGCGGAGACCCCGCCGCCGAGGTCCTCCACGAGCGGCAGGTCCACCGGCCGCACGTGCGGCCCGGAGAGCTCGGCGGCCCAGCGGCCGGCGGGTTCGGTGGGTCCGGTGGGTCCGGCGGGCGCGTCGGGGACCGGGGTCAAGCTGTACTCGGCCGCGAACGGCGTGGCGGACAGCAGCCAGCCGCGGGGCGGAAAGCCGGGCACCACCTCCTCCATGCCCGGGTTGATGAGCTGGCCGGTGACATCGAGACCGTCGGCCGTCGCCTTGACGTCGTCGAAGATCAGCCGGCCCGCACCGGTGACGGCGAAGCTCAAGGTCAGGAGATTGGCGTCGGCAGGCACATCAGCTTCCAGGGCCACCCGATGCCAGCTTGCGCCGGTGACGGAGACCGTGGAGGCGTTGAGGTTGAGCGCCGCGCTGCCCGCCGCCCCGGCAAGGAAGCGCACCGCGGCGGAAAGCCGCACCCGGTGGCCCCGCAGCCGCTCGACGTCGAGGTTCTGGGACGCCTTGGCGCTCGCCCCGTCCGGCACGCGGCCGACTTCCACCCGCTCGCTGTGGTAAGAGCTGAACGCGTGGACATTGGCGCCCTCATGGCGCCACGCGAGCCAGCGGACCGGACCGCCGTCACCCGCGTTCTCGGGAAGCTCGGCCGCCAACGCGGCAGACCAGGGAAATGGCAGCACCTGGACGGTCGGAGCGATGCCGGTGAAGAGGGAGGAGAGAGCGTCGGCGAGCTCGCGCGGGTCGCGGGCCGCCTCGACCCGCTCGACGCCGGCCATCGCCAGGGCGTCCCAATCGGCGTTGGCGAGCCCGGCGGTCTGATCGCTGGGGTGGAAGAAGCGGACGTAGCCGATGAGGCGGGTGAGCGCGGTGAGATTGGTGAGGCCCTGTTCCGTCAAAGGACGGGGTGGCACATCGCCCGTCGCGGCGGACGCGCCGGCGGGGCCAAGCAAAAGCCATCCGAGAAGGATGGCGAGGGCAAATCGGATTTTCATGGGGAGCTCCATTCAAGGGCGCCCCAGAATCGGAGCGCTCCTCGTCTATCAACGAGGAGAGAGCTTCTGTCCCCTCAAAAGAGCTTCAGAGGCGGGGATAAAAAAGGGGGGCGCCTTTATTCGAAGTAACCGGTGACGTCGATCAACAGATGGACCGTGCCTCCACCCGCGACGGACGCCTCGGTCAACAGGGTGCCGGAGCCGTCGCCGGAGAGTCCGAGGACGGCGTTGTTGGCCCGAATCAGCCCCGTCTGGAAGTTGATCAAGCTCACCGGCGGCTTCGGTCCGTCGGGCCAGAGCGCCACGTTGCCCGCCCCGGTTGGGGTCACTGCCGTGAGATTGACGGCGACAGCCTTCGCCGTCGATGGAGCTCCGCACAGCCCGGCCACCTGGACGACCCGGGTCACCTGCGAGAGCAGAGGGGAGCTCGCGCGCGTATCGAGCACGCGGCACGGCGTGAGGGTATAGAACTTCGTCCCCTGATTCCCATTGACATTCCAGGCCGCCCTGACCGTGTAGTTGATGGCTCCGGAGGCGTAATTGGTCACTCCGATCCACCACCGGCCGGCGGCCGGGGAGGTGACGACACACTGGTCGCTGGCCGTCCCACCATGGGCCGAGACGCAATCGAAGGTCCCCAGATCGGGTTTCGCCCCCCTCCGAACAAAGACGTCCGCGTCCGCCGTCAGGTTGTTCAGGTCGACCGTCAGTTGGGTCACTCCGGTGCCGAGGTCGGCATAGTAGAAGTCCCACTGCTCATAAGACGTGCTCCCTGCCACCGAGCCGTTGGCCGGAACGCCGTTGGCCAGCGCAATGTCCGGCTCGGCGACGTATTGGGCCCCGACGGTATGATTGCCGGCCGGCATGCTCAGAGAGTTGGTGAGCGAGGTGCTGGAGTTGTTGGACGTTCCCGTCCAGCTTCCGACGGACCAGCCGGCGGCTGGGCCCGCGGTGAGCTGGATCACCTGGCCGGCGGAGTATTGACCGGCCGAACAGCCTGTCGAGCTCGCGGGCGACGGGACGGGATCGGCTCCCGATCCGGAGTGGGTCCCCGTCAGGGTGTAGCACGTCACGGCCGAGCATTGGGCGACGCTGTACGCAATGGAGTTGTGCTGCAGGACGGCGAGCGCCGCGCACGGCTCGTGGCCAAGCTCCGACCAATAGGCGTTCCACCACTGAGAGAAATTGTTGTCGCTCTGGGTATACAACGTGTGCCAGATGTGTTGGACCCCTTCGGTCACGCGGTCTCCGGGGCCGCTCGCGGGGCCTTCGTTGGCGCTGTCCAGAAGATCTCCCAGGGCGGCGGCGATATTTCCTTCGACCTGATCGCCGGATTGATAACCGCTCCGGGTCTCCAGGTTGGTCGAAGCGCCTCCCGGCCAGTTGAAGATCGGTCCGTCGTTGGCGGTCGAGCTGTCGCCGTCATAAAACTGATTGCTGTACCACGCCCAGAAATTGGCGAAGCCCTCGAACAGGGCGCACCCCGGGCCGCTCACCTGCTCGATGTAGTGCGGCGAAGGGCAATCGAAGGGAGGCCAGGAAGGCGAGAAGCCGGCCCAGAGATTGCTCATCACGCCGTGCCCGTACTCGTGCAGGGCGATGTCCGCGGCCTGCTGGTTCGGCGGCTCGATGCTGATCCAACCATCGACCAGGCCGCCGACATGGGCGTGAGTTCCATGGCCGGCAGGGACGGGATAGGTGATCCGTCCGGGCCCGGGCGCCGTGTTGGCCGGATGGCGTGTGTCGAACCAGATCTTTTTCCAGGAGCGGACGAGATCCTGGGTCATCTGGTGGGCGCCCGACCAGGGCTCGCCGAGCGGGACGCTATAGTCCCCGACATTGCACGTCTGGCCGTCGCCGCAAGAGATCGCGGCGGTCTCCACCGGGTAGGAGCAATCGACCGAGTCGCTGCCGCAGCCTCCGGTGACCTCGATGCCCGAGAACACCCCCAGCCGATTCGTCGATCCCGAGCCGAAGGAAAACGAAGTATAGGACCGCGTCCAGACGCGCAGGGTCGTGCCGGTGTAGGGGACGGGGCAGGAGTACGTGCCGTCCGTCTGGGTGTAGCAGTAGGCTCGCGGCGACAGCGCCGTACCGTCTCCCTTCCGGATCTCGAGCAGTTGCTGGTCGAGATCCCGCAGGGTGTTGCTGCGGTCCGCGTAGCGCCATCTGCCCGTCAGGACGACCGTCCCGGCAACGCTCGGCGCGGACGCCGGAACCGCGGGCCGCAAGGACGGCATGACGCTGGGAGGAGGCATTCCGGGCACGCCGGGCGCCGGCGCGGCGGAAAAGGAGAACGGCGTCGATTCCGTCGACACGACCAGGGCGTCTCCAGCCTCCAGGAGACCGGCGACCGGGACATGGTCCACCGTCCATCCCTCCACGGCCCGGTCCACCTGGGCGCTCAGGTGCAGAGGAATGGCCGCCATGTCCCCCCAGACCTCCCCGGGACCCACCTCGCGGGTCGCCCTCGCGCTGAGCGAGACGTTGCCCGGCTCCGCCACGAAAGACCAACTCGTCGTCAAGGTCACCGGCCGGCCCGCCTTCAGATCGACCGTCCACTGCGTTCGTTCCGCGGTCACCCCTTCCGGCAGAACCAGCTCCACCGCCGTGGCGGGAGCATCCAGAACGCTCCGCACTTCGATGGTCAGCGAGGCCTCCTCGTATAAACGGGGGGTCTCGGAGATGGAGAGCGAAACCGTGATGGGCGTTCTCGGAGGCGTGGCCTGAGCCGCCGAGGCCCAGGCCGCCAGGACGATAAGCGCGATCGTGCCGCGAATCCGGCCGCTGCTGCGTAATGTCATTCTGGTTCTCCTACCGGCTCACCGCGCCTGCCGGGACAGCAGGAGCACCCTCATGGTAAGACACGATCCTCGGGAGCTTTGTTGAGTGAAGCGGCCAGCGGATGCTCTCAGCCGGCCGGCTCCAGGCCCGGAGATTCGAGCTCCATCAGAAGCTTCTCCAGATCGGCCAGATCGACCGGCTTCACCAAGTGGCCGTCACAGCCGGCCTCTTTCGACCTGGCGCGGTCCTCCTCCTGGCCCCAGCCGGTCAGCGCGATGATGACCACGTCGCGTCCCCAGGGCTGCTCGCGGATGCGCCGCGTGGCCTCGTAGCCGTTGAGCTTGGGCATGCCGATGTCCATCAGAATGACCTGCGGACGGAGCTTTGCGGCGAGATCCACGGCCTCGAGGCCGTCGTGCGCGGTGCGGACCTCGCTGCCCTGCAGCTTGAGCATCATGGCCATGGAGGCCGCCGAGTCGCGGTTGTCGTCCACCACCAGGATGCGCCGCTTCGAGCCGGAGGAGCCCGGCACTTCCTGGGCCGGCGTTCCGGGCGACGGCTCCGCCCGGCTCTCCAGGAGGGGCAGCCGGACGGTGAACGTGCTGCCCTGGCCCTGGCCCGGGCTCGCCGCCTCCACCGTGCCGCCGTGCATCTCGACCAGGCCCTTGACCAGCGCCAGCCCGATGCCCAGGCCGCCGGCGCGGCGCTCGATGGAACGGTCCACCTGGCTGAACAGATCGAAAATGGTGGGCAGGGCAAAGGCCGGGATGCCGATGCCGGTGTCCCGGATGGCCACGACGATCTGGCCGTCCTCCCGCGTGGCGGTGAGCCAGACGTGCCCGCCCCGCTCGGTGTACTTGGCGCTGTTGTTGAGCAGGTTGCCGAACACCTGGGCCATCCGGGTCAGGTCGGCATCCAGGTAGACCGGCTCCGGCGGCAGCGCGACGGTCAGCTCGTGCCCGGCCGCTTCGAGCGCCGGACGGGCGGTCTCCACGGCGCTGCTGACCACGTCCGCGAGCAGCACCCGGGAGCGGCGGAGCTCCACCTTGTTGGTGCCGATGCGGGAGATGTCGAGCAGGTCGTCGATCAGCCGTACCATGTGGGAGAGCTGCCGGTCCATCATGTCCCGCGCCTTGGCGACGATGTCCGCGTCACCGGACGCGAGGCGCATCACCTGGAGGCCGTTGCGTAGCGGGGCGAGCGGATTTCTCAGCTCGTGCGCCAGCAAGGCGAGGAACTCGTCCTTGCGCCGGTCGGCTTCCTTGAGCGCCTCCACGGCCTGCCGCAGGGCCTCCTCTCCCTGCTTCCGTTCGGTCACGTCGCGGGCGATTTTCGACGCCCCGATGACGCGGCCCTCCGCATCGCGGATCGGAGAGACGGTCAGCGAGAGGTCGATCCGGCGGCCGTTCCTGTCCATCCGGACCGTCTCGTAGTGCTCGATCCGCTCCCCGCCGGCCAGCCGGGCCAGGATCTCCTTCTCCTCGTCCAGCCGTTCCGGCGGAATGATCAGGGTGATCGACCGGCCGACGGCCTCCTCGGCGCTGTATTTGAAGAGCCGCTCGGCCCCGGTATTCCAGGTCCGGATGACGCCGTTGAGAGTCTTGCTGATGATGGCGTCCTGGGAGGACTCGACGATGGCGGCGAGCCGCGCCTGGGCCTCCTCGGCCCGCCGGTGCTCGGACACGTCGCGAAAGACCAGCACGGCTCCCACCGGAACGCCAGACTCGTCCAGCATAGGGGAGGCGCTGTCGTCGACCGGCCGCTCGGTGCCGTCCCGGGCGATGAGGACCGTGTGGTTCGCCAGCCCGACGACCACTCCTTCTTTCAAGGCCCGGAGAGCGGGGTTCTCGGCCGGCCGGCGGGTCTGCTCGTCGACGATCCGGAAGACGTCCGGCAGGGGCCGCCCCATGGCCTCCGCCCGGATCCATCCGGTCAGCGCCTCGGCCACCTCGTTGAGATACGTCACCCGGCCCTCGACGTCGGTGCTGATCACCGCGTCGCCGATGCTGGCGAGGGTAATCCGCAGCCGCTCCCGCTCGGCGGCGAGCTCCTGCTCCGCCTTCTGGCGGGCGAGGAGGATGGAGTCGGCGTTCTGGAGCGCGCCGGACCGGAAGCGCCGCTCCTCGTCGTCGTGGGACGCCATCACCCAGCCCCGAGCTGTGCGGCGCCGTCCAGGGCCGCGAGGGCCTCGATCAGCCGCAGGGGCCGTGGGATACCGCCAATCGGCTCAGTCGGGATCGTCCTCTGCGTCACTCAGTCTCACTCTTGAGGGTTCGGGCGTGGCCTTCGGTACCCGGGGAGGACGATACCATGGCCGGCGCAGGCAATTTGCTGGAGTGCTGATCCTGAACCGCCCTGGTGCCGCGCGCTCCGCAGATCCGGGCCGACCTTATTTGTAAATTCGTTTGCTCAGCCCTCGCGGCAGGCCAGCCGGACGGCCGGGTCACCAAGAACCACGTAGCTTCGCATGTCATGCATGGCGCGCCAGATCCGTGAGAATCGAGATGGGCTGACTGCGAGTCCTGACTCTCGGTCTACCCAAAGCGAGCTGAGATCGACTGATAGCTCTGCGTAGCGCTGATTAAAGTACTCCATTGCGGAGCCGACTGGATGGCCCTGGAGAAGCCTCTGGAAGAAGCTCTCAAAAATCTGGATCTGGCTGGACTCGGTCCAATTAATGGAGGATTGCGATCCCTGGCCGATGAGCGATACGACCGCCAGGGCGCCGCCCCGAGGGTGGCTCAAAAGGCGTTGCGGCAAACGCGCGATGAACGGATACGGCGCCAATTGTTTCGGTGTGCCCAAGGAATCGTCGTCCATGCTTTCAACGGCGGGAGTCCCACCGCCATAGCTGGCAAAGTGAAATGCCACAAGGCCCTGCAGGTCGGCATCCTCCTGCACGTCTGCGGCAGAGAACCAGAAGTCGGGGGGGATGGGCTCACGCCACGATTCCGGCCCCGGCCACTCTTGACAGAGGAGCGCCCCGAGATCCGAAAAAAGACGGGGATGATCGGGCGGGAAGGACATGCCGTGCGTCGCAGTAAACAGCAAGGCCGGCGTCTCCGCTCCACCGAGAAGGCTGCCGAGACCCGCCTTGGTCGCCTGGGGTCCGGCCACCAGACGGATGTCCCAGGCGAGGTCTTCCGCCGCGAGAGACTCGGCCAGCGGGAGAACCAGATCGTGTGACGTCCTGTCCGTCGCCCGGTCCCCGTCGTGGGCGGTGGCGAAGAAGGTGAGCTTCCTGGGCCGGGCCGGAGGCTCGGTTTCCGCTCGAACGACGCTCCGGGCGTAGTTGGCGTACTCTTCGGCACTCTCAAAACAGATGCGGCCGACGCCATATTGAACGTCCATCTCGTACTGAAAGCGGAAAGGAATCGTCCTCGGGTCGCCGACGATCAGCAGGTAATAGGGCACATGGCGGGGGTCCGCCGGGCCGGGAGGGGCCTTTTGCTGCGCCAGGAAGTCTTGCTTGGTCATCCCGGGAGAGTATGTGTACTCCTTAAAGTAGGGCCCCGCCTGGCCCCAGCGATGATCCAGGAGCGGCCGCAGTGCCTCTCGCACCTCGGGACTGGCGTCCGGCGCGAAGACGACTCCCCAGCCGGTCGAGGCAAGATTCTTCGGATCGACATCTTGGACCGGACTCCGGCGCGGATCGTCGACGCCGAACCGTTCCACCCACCAGCGATGGTCACGCAGCTCGGTAGGGGTGAGAGGCCGCCGGTCGCCGGTTTCGTCCGTCATAGCGCCATCGTACCGCGCGGCACGCCATCCGCCCAGAGGGGAGCAAGGACCGCGAGGACATGCCTTCTGGTCATCCATGGAGCCGGCGTATACAATCATCCAGGCCTATGGACCAACCTGAAAAGAACATTTTCGCCCTTTGGGATCAGAGCACGGGCGAGGCACGCATCGCCCTCCAGGCTCTGGCGAACCGTCCCCCCGAGGGTTTCCAACTGGGCTTTGCGGATTCGGGCCTGCAAGCCGGAGGCTCTCTCGACGAGCTTGCCAGGCGAGCCTGGTTGGCGGACCGGGTCCTCGTGGTCCACCCTCCGGATGAAGCCCTGGTCGCCGTGGCGTTCGAGACGGGGATCGCCATCGGCCTCGGGAAGCCCATCGCCATCCTGGAGCTTTCGGCGTCCGGCCAGTTGGCCTACGCGATCAATCTCTTCTTCGGCTCCGCTCTCCCCGAGGAGTCCATCGTCTCCAATCCAGCGAAGCTCCGGGAACAGCTCCGGCAAGCCTCGTTCTGGCATGAGATCCCCTTGAAGGAAGAGCCGGAGGACGGCACCTCGCTGCTCGTCTGCCCACGCGAGGGTATCGGTGAGGACCTGCGTGAGCTGGCGGCCAGGGTTCGCCCCGCGTGGAGCCACCCGGTTCCGGAGGAAGATCCCCGCCTTTTAGCCCGGCTCGCCGTCAAGGCGCAGCAGCTCCTCTGGGTGTTGGTCCCGAACGACAATCCTCGGAGGCCTTGGGGCAATGTCCTTTCAGCCCTCGCGGCCGGCGTGTTTTATGGCGCCGCACATCGTCGCGCCCGGTTCCAGGAGTTTGGGGACGTGGACCTTCCTCCTCGCCTGGAGGTCCTCCGTGAAAGCAAGGCGCCCAGGGTCCGACTCCTGGAGTACAAGACGAGAGCGTTCAAAGATTTCGGCCAGCTCGAGATCCTTCTGGCGCAGGGAGAACAGCCGGAGGACGGATTCCCGGCTCTCACGGTGCAGAGGATCAAGATCCGCAACTTCAAAAGCATTCCGGAGCTCGACCTCAATCTGAAGCCGCAGTCTTCGCTCGCGGGGAGCTGGACCTGTATCGCAGGGATCAACGGCTCCGGCAAAACGGCCATCCTCCAGGCCTTGACGCTGGCCCTCCTCGGTCCCACGCTCGCCCTCCAGCTCGGAGGCGAGGAGCTTCGGCGGATGCTGCGCCGGACTGGCAAGAAAACCTGGGATGCGGAGATTCGAGTGGATGTGCTCCTCGGTGAGCAGAGCGAGACGTTTTCTCTGGACCTCAACGAGGGAAGGATTCTCAACGACCAGCCGCTCGAGGGCTCCGGACCTCTCCACCGGCTGAGCAAGGCGGTCATCGTCGCGTACGGCTCTACCCGCAACCTCTCGCGCTATCGCGAAGACCGCTACGACAACCTTACGTCCCGGGCGAGACGGCAGATGACGCTCTTCGATTCCCGGGCGCGTATCACCAACGTCGAGCTTCTTTTGGATGAGGGCCAAGCGGACAATCCGGCTCTCGGGACGCTGCGCGGGATGATCGAAGCGATTCTAGGCGATGAGCTGAGGGCACCTTTGGGGACCGAGAGGGATCGCCTCGTGCTCGGCCAATCCGGTGTCGCCGTGGAGGCGATCGACCTGCCGGACGGCTTCCGCTCCACCGTGGCATGGCTGGCGGATCTCTGCGCGGCCTGGCACGAGGTGACCGGCAGCAAGGTGCCCACCCCATCGGCGGAGATCCGCGCCCTTGTCCTTCTCGACGAAATCGACCTCCATCTCCACCCAGGTCTGCAGCGTACTCTCGTGCCTCGGCTGCGTGAAGCTCTTCCCAACGTTCAGTTCATCGTCACCACCCACTCGCCGCTCGTCCTGTCGAGCTTCGACCGCAACGAGATCATCGCCCTGGACCGGGCCGGCGGCGTCCGCGTGCTCGATCGGGACGTCCTCGGGTTTTCAGCCGATCAGATCTACGAATGGCTCATGGGCACGTCACCGTACGGAGTCGTCATCGAGGAAAAACTGCGTGAAGATAACGATCCTGGCTTGGCGCTCTACCTCGAGCAGTCCCCCAAGCTGAACCAGGAGGCGGCACAGGAAGAGCTGGAGGAAATGGACCGCCTCATGAACGAGCTTCTCGGTCCGAATCCTCGATGAGGCGGCTTCGCAGGCCCGCGGTTTCCCTTCCAACGCTCCGGCGCGGTGGCCCGGCCCGGAGCGCTGCCGCCCGGCTCCTGGCGCAATACCGGATCGATCGCGCAGCTCCGCGCCGCTTTCAGGATGATTGGTGGAAGAAACCCGATGTCCGCGGCGCGCTCCTGGCCATGCAAGGGCACGTCTGCGCCTGGTGTCAGTGCGATCTCCACGTGGCCCCAGGAGATGTCGAGCACTTCCGGCCCAAGTCACTCTATTGGTGGCTCGCCTACGACTTCAACAACTACCTGTTGAGCTGCCCGACCTGTAACACCCGAAAAGGCTGGGCATTCCCGCTCCTCAATGCGTGGCGATGTACCTGGCCCGAACGGAGACGCCTCCACGAAGAGCGTCACGACCTCCTCGACCCGATTGTCGACGATGTCGAAAAATGGCTCCGCGTGCGCCGCCAGAACCGGCTCTACCGCCTCGTACCCGCCGCCGGCCTGGGCATGAATACAGTGGAACGCCGGCGCGCGGAAGCCACTCTCGCTTTGTTCAAGTGGAACGAGAATCCCCGACTGGTCATCGCACGGAAAGAAGCTGTCAAAACTGCCCTTCGAGCCGCCGAACGAGCCGTCCAAGGGGACCGCGGAAAGAGGGTGGAGGTGAAGCGGCTGGCGAGCCGCTTTCAGCCCTTCGGCGTAGCGATCCGGCAGCTCCTCGAGGAAAAACACCCTGGCCTCCTTCCCACGCCCGAGGAGGAACTGTTCTTCTTCGTGAGGCACCTGACGAAGCAGCATTCCGAAGCCCAGAAAATGCTTCTCGAAAAACCCGGGAATGAATTGGCCCAACGCTATGCGGCGGAGACCCTCTGGGCGCTCGCGGTGCTCTGGAAAGATCCGCCCCACGTCTCACCCGGCGAGATCGACCGCTGGTTGGTGAAGCTCGGCTGCCGGGACCAGGTGTGGACTGTCCTCGCCCAGCTCTGAGAGTTTGTGAAGAAGCCGAGTTGACGCTCAAGAGTCGCCAGTACTCCAATCGAGAGAGGTCAGCCCCCTCCCCCCGCCTCATCCAGAAACCGCACCGCCCGCTCCAGCACCTCGTCTTTCCCTTCCCGAATCCCCGCCCGCGTGGGCGCGATCACAACGTCCGGCAGAAGGCCGACCCGCTGGAGCTGGCGGCCGTCGGCGTGGCGGACGTCGTGGCCGGCAAAGTTGACGTGGATGCCTCCTGGGAGGGTGAAGCTGGTGACATCTCCATCGGCACCGGCGGAGGGTGTGCCGATGAATTTGGTGCCGTTCGCGGCTTCGTAGAAGAGGCCCGAGTGCTCGGACTGGCTGATCGCCCGGTCATCGATCAGCATCACGGTCGGATGGGTGTAGAGCGCCTTGCCGGGTGGGAGCGGGGGCAGGGGTTGGGAGAAATAGATGCCGGCTTCGTCTTCTTCGTCCGAAAGGGCGGAGAGCAGGGAGCGGCGGAACTGGGCGCCGATTTTGGCGTGGTTGGTGTTGAGGCGCGGCGCGATGGACCAGGCGGTGCCCTGCGGATAGCCGCGCATGTCGAGGATCAGGGCGCGGGTGTCCTTGACCTTCTCGAACAGGGCGTCGACCTCCGGCACGGTGAGGCGTGTGAGGTCGACGTAGCCCACGTTTCCGATACCGCCAGGGAGGATGCGCACGGTGTCTCCCGCGGGCGGCAGGGTGACACGACTGTTCTTCTCGCGCGTCAATCTCACCTCGCGCGTCTTTCCGTCGAGCCCCTGGATGGAGAGGACGGCCGGGCCGGCGGGGCCGCGCAGGAGGTACAGGCCGCAGATGCGGTCGATCTGGGCGGCCCGGGTCGAGGCGGAGACGTAGCGGGACAGGCGCTCGATGCGCGCGGCGACCGGCTCGCCGTCCACGGCGGCGATGGCGTCGCCGGGCAGGAGGCCGGCGGCCTTCGCCTCGTCGCCGCTCACCGCGGTGATCACCGCGGCCTCTTCGATCCAGCGCACGGCGAGCGGCAGCCGCGCCGCGCCGTAGTACTCGATGGTCCCGGGATGCCGCCCATAGAGGCTGGTGTGCCCATCGGGCACGTGCGCCATCATCTCGTCGATGGTGAGGGCATAGTCTTTCCCGGTCTCCGCCTTCTCCATCTTCCCGAGGAATTCCGGGAGGACCGCATCCCAGTCGCCGATCAGGGGGAGGTAGGGATAGAAGAAATGAATCACGTTCCAGGCCCGGATCACCGCCAGCCGGCGATGCGGCAGATCGGGCGCGAGCATCTCGGGATAAGTCTGATCCGGACGGAAGACCGCCTCGGGTAGGAATGGGAGAGCAGCGGCGGACGCTGAGGACGCTGAGGCGGCGGGCTTGCCCCAGCCGTCCTTCTTGAGCTCGGCGCGCGCCGCCGCCAGCGCCGCGTCGCCGCCGGGTTTGCCGTCAGACACCTCAGGCATCTCAGGCATCTCAACGTCGGCATGGAGGCCCCGCCAGCCGGCCATCGGGACCATCTCGCTCACCCGCATCCGGACGTTCAGCCCCTCGCCCAGGCCATCGCCCAGGAAAACCGTCTTCGTGGTCACCACCGAATCTTCTCCGAGCGGCCCTTCGGAAACGATCCGCGCGTCACCGGCGGCCTGGAGAGCGAGCGCCACGGCGGGCAGGGTGCCCGTGCGGCTCACCAGGAAGACCACCCGCTTCTCCACCGCCGGGAGATCGGAAGGCGGCGCGAAGCTCTCCGCGGAGGTGGTGACGAATCCTTCGTAGTAGCCGCCGGACGTGGTCCCCTCCTGCGCCTGGTAGCCCGAGCGCTGCACGAAGCGCCGGCTGGGTGCCCGGCACGGCCGGCTGACCAGGGAGCTCCCGATCTCGCCCACGACATAGGAGAGGATCTCGCCTCCGACGCCCTCGCCGGCCGGGCCGCGCAGATCGACGATCACCGCCCGTTGCTGGACGATCTCGGCGAACGCCGGGCCGATGCTCATCATGAGGTCGCGGGAGCCCATCGAGCGGACGGCGGCGGTGAGATCGAGCACCAGGGTGCCGTCGTCCAGATGCCGCGTGAGAGCGACCGGGGCCTGTCCCTCCAGCGGCTTCAGAGGGGACACCGCGTCCGTGTCCGCTTCCGCCGGCAGCACCCGCGTCACCGGATCGCCCAGCGCCGCGAGCATCCCCTGCACCGCCGCCGCGTACTCCTCCGGGCTCTTCGCCGCCTCCACCCGCGGCAGCGCCGCCACGAGAGCGGCGTCCCAGTCGATGTCGCGGTACAGGAGATAAGGATGGAGGTAGCGCACCGTGCCCCAGAGCCGGCCGACCTGGGCGAGGCGGTCGAGGGAGGGACCGGCGGCTGGCTCCGCGGCGTGGGCCGTCCCGGAGAGGGAGACGGTGAGAAGGACGAGACAGAGGAGAAAGGACAGCCTGGCTCTCATCGGAATTTGAGACCTCATGAGGGCTCGATGGCCCCCGGGCAGGAACGGTGAGGTGTGACCTTGGGCTATTGACTGAAGGATCTGGGCGGGAAATCTCTATGCGTGTGGTGAACGCAAGCCTAGCAGCCTTTCTCGCGGCTGTCTACGGGGCGCGTACACGTGCCGTACAGTCTCTTTCGATTGGGGGTAGGGCACCACAGGGAGCCATTTTCGCCCGAGAAAGTCAGTGGCCCTCCCGCTTCGGCTGCGAAACTGTGGAGGGACTCCGCCCCCGATGGGGGGGCGGTGTTTGTCTCAATAGGAGGGGGGGCGGGGGGCCTGACCCTACCAGCCCTTGCGAACCGAGTGAGCACTAATTCTACTTTGTCAGACCGCAGGCAAGCTCCAGTCCCGTCATCCTGAGGGCGAGCCGCGCGAGCGGGAAGGATCTGGGTGGAGGGAAGCTCCCGCCCTCCCAGATCCTTCAGGTCGCCAGAGCTCCCATCAGGATGACGCGACCCTCGCAACCGCTTCGGGTGTCCAAATCAACAGCCGGCCGCGCCGGGACAGCTTGAGATCCGCGCGAAAAGATCGAATCATCGTGATCAAGGTGGTGTAGTCAACGCCCAGCTTGCGGCATACCGCCATTGTCCCAAGCTCCTTGAAATCAGCCTGCGCCTCGATCAGCCGCCTTTCGCTCGCCCGCCTGATCTCAAGCTGCCTCACGAGCTCGCTGACGGCGGAGATCGCGGCTTCATCCCATAGAGGCCGGTTGCCCTCCCGGCTTAGCGGAACACTATTTGCCTGGACCAGGCGATAGAGTGTCTGGGTCGAGATATTCAACCTCTTTGCCACCTCGTTTCCTGTCAGATGTGTCGTCTCCTTCTGATCAAGAATGGCTCGGAGCCGCGCAACTGCCGCCTCATCCCAAATCAAAGACATTCCCCTCCGCGCGACTTCAATCTCGTACTCGTGCATCAAAGCGAGGACTTGGTGTTTCTTCAAGCCGACGCCGGCCGCCACCTCCGCTGTCGTCGATCCCTGCTCGTTCCACTCGCTCAGGCGGCGGCGCAAGCGCTCGACATCGGCGTCCGACCAAAGGAGCTGTCCTTCCTCGGATTCCGGCGTAACTTCTTGTCGCTTTCGTAGGCTCAGGGCGACCGCCATCAGCCGGCGATACGTCACCCCAAACTCCACGCAGATTTCCATGGTCTTCCACGTTCGCTCCTTCTTGGCCACCGCCTTGTCCTTCGGCTCGCCACGGCTCTGCGGCGTTCCATCATCACTCCCTGGCTCGATCGGCTCTTCAGCTCTCATCCTCGTCTCCTTTCGTCAGCGAATGATCTGCGAGAGAAGGCTCCAGACCTCTCGTGCCACCGCCTCATCACCTGAGCCTTTTTCGAGAGCTGTCACGGCGGCGGCCAATCGCTTGAGCCGCGAGCCCAGAAGGTTGGCGCCCGGAGGCTCCGCGGTCGCGGCGATGGCATAGGCGCTTGCCTTCAGATCCGCCACGGAGTCCGGATGATAGGTCGTCCCCCAGGTCTCCGCGACTCCCCAGGTCTGGAGCTCCTCTTTCTCGTCGACGAGAGAAAGCCAGCCTGCGCAGTCTTGTCCCGCCGCCATGATCGTGGCGAAGAGACTCTCGGCCGGGAGGCCTTCCAGCACCGCGACCTCCGGGTCCCAGTGCTGGAAGCGCTTCATGAGAGCCTCGACCTGCTGGAGCCGTTCACCGCAAGTCGGGCAGGACTCGGCAAGATGCCGGCAGGTCGGAGGATCGGCGGAGAACAGCCTGGCGATTTCGGCGAGCTCCAGGTGCTTCATTGCAGGCCCCCGGATCGCGCCAGCCGAAGCAGCAGGAGCAGGAAGTCCTTCAAGGAGTCGACCAGGCGCCGGACGGTTTCCTCGATCTCGTCCGTCTCGTGCGTGCGCTCCTGCGTGCGTTGGGGCATCGGCGATTTCCTTTCAGTCGGGGAGCTCTTTGACGATTTCGCGGTGAAGGGCGAACATGCCCCGGGTCAATCGGGTGAAGCACTCTTCGATCTCTTCCCGGTTGGCGGGCGGTGCGGCCACGGCCGGCTCTCCCCGGTCGACCACATCGAGCGCCCAGAAGAAGTCGAAATAGCCGACGTCCAGGGCGGCAAGCACGCGCTCCAGAGATTCGAGCTTCGGCAGCTCCTTGCTGTTCTCGTATTTTGAAAGCTGGCTCTTGCCCATACCCGCCGCCCGGGCCACGGCCGCTTGAGACTTACCGGCCCGCTGTGGGCAACCACCTGCCGGCCCTCCTCGCGTGAGGCTTCGCCACGGGCAAAACGGCGGAGAGCTTCGGAGGAAGGATGAGGCGTCCGCAGCCGCGCCCTTGACGAGCCACGAGCCGGGTGCTTCTCTACTTTCTGAGTGGCTGCGGAGATCATAAGACTCCTTGACCTAAAGGGCGCCGCCGGCTCGCCACAAGGTCCTGCGGACGTGTGGGGACACCGTGAATCGAGACCATGGGGGCGGGGCTCCGGTTGGAATGATTTCGGGCAGCACGTAGGAGGCGGCCTTCGCCCTGCCCACCAAATTCGAGATGAGCGCCTTCTCCCGCTCGCAAAAGAGGGACTCGGCTCCCGTCAGCGTGAGGTCAGGGTCGCGTGGCGAGGCGAGTTGGAGTTGGTTCGCATGCAGCATCTCCCGCGGTCTGCCGGTGTCGGTGATGACCGCCACCTCCACCAGGGCCAGTGTGGAATCCATACCCTCGAGAACGAGCACATAGAGGAGCGGCAGCGAGCCGATCACGATCGGCGACACATGGGACTGGTGCCACCCTTTTGGTCTCCTTTGCTATGATTAGTATCTTCGTGGAGGAACCGGGATGGAGCGCCATCTGTCGGAGACCGTGCTGGAGCGGCTGCTGTCGAGACCCAGAAATGCGGCCGGCGAGGATGAGTCGGCGGCGATCGCCCACGTCGTCCGCTGCCGGCGGTGCTTCCGGCTTCTTCGGGCGACTCTTGCTGACCTGAGGCGGGGTCTGGCAAGGTGAGGGTCTCCGAGCGCGGCTCGCCCCTCGTGAGCCTGATCACCGAGGAGAGGCGGCATGGCCGCCACGTCCTCAAGGCTAAATCCGGTTGGGTGGGCCTCAGACGGCAGAGCCCGGACACCCAGAGGCGGCGCCTCCAGGAGGTGCCTGCCCTGAGGACCATGGAGATGTTCGACAGCATGCTGGGTCATGCACGCGCCATCGGACCTTCCGATCCTCACCGCGGCGCGGAGACGGCCACCGTGGCCGGCGAGCTGGCCGAGCTTTTGAGAGTGCCGCCGCCGGTTCAGGCGGAGCTGAGAGGGGAAGCGCTCGTGGTGCTGGCGAATTGCCGCCGGCTGGCCGCCGATTGGAAAGGAGCCCTGCAGGCGATCACGGACGCCGGGCGGTTGATCAAGGAACCCGCGGGCGAAGCCCGCCTCTACTCGATCCATGCGTCCTTGGCTAGCGACACAGGCAATCTCGATCAGGCGCTCGAGCTGCTGCAAAAGTCCGCGGCCATCTACCGTACGCTAGGCGATGTCAAGGCCGGTCAACGAACCGCCATTAAGTTTGCGGGGACACTGCTCTCTGCGGAGAGGCCTCGCGAGGCGGTCGAGCTCGCTGACTCTCTCGACCACATTGGCGATTCCCGCCTCGAGATACTGGCTCGGGGCATCGTGATTGAGGGTCTCGTGATGTTGGGCCGAACGGATGAAGCGCTTCAACATTACCTTGACGGGCAAGAGCTCTGGGAGAAGGTCCCGGAGCTTCGACTGCGAGTTGAGTACCTGGAGGCGATCCTGCTCGAGGGGTTTGGCGATCATCGCGATGCGGAGCGCCTGCTCAGCGAGCAGGCGCAAGGCTGTGCCGATGCGGAGCAGTACAAGGAGGCGTTCCGGACGTTCCTCCTGCTCTTTGAGCTGCACTTCAGGAAGGGAGCCTTCGAGAAAGCCGCGAAGGTCTGCGACACCGCGCTCGGAGTCATCGCCATGGCGGGCAAAGCCTTCCATCGCCAGATGAGGGAAGCCTGGTCGCAGCTCGGCGAACACGCCCGTTTGCGCACGGTGACCGTCCATCACATCATCACCGTCAGACACTTCATGGCGAGGCACTGGAACCTGCCGGCAACTTGCGGGCCTTTTGAGGTCGAGATCAGCCCGGCGTTTCTCACTGCTGTCCCGGACCCGAGAGAAGAGGCGCCGCCGCAAGAGGAGACAGTTGAAGCCGCCGCCTCGCCAACCCCGGACTATAAAGCGACCCTGGAGCAGCTCGACGCGTACCTGATCCGGTCCGCCTTGGGGAGACACGCCGGAGAAATCAGGGCGACGGCGAGGGAGCTGGGAATCTCGAAGACGACCCTGAAAGCGCGAATGTCGAAGTATGGCATCGTGACCTGAGCAACTACGCGTGCCGAAAAACCTCCCGCTCACTCTGTTCGCGGTCGTCGGTCGTGCGGCCGGCGTTGCCTGGGCCGCTGGGCTGAGCGACTTGCGCGCGAAAAAGTCCAGAGTGGTGGCAGGCGGTGAAGGCGATCGTCCTCCCCCTCGGCTGCCCGTCGCGGTCGGTCTTGGCGGTGAGAATCCGGATTGTGCCGGCACTGCCGCCACGCGCGCTTGAGAGAAATCTGGGCGGGGGAACGGTCCGCCCTCCCAGATCCTTCGGCTCGTCCCTCGCCTCAGGATGACAAAAAGGCCAGGACTCGGCGGTCTGGCGGATGCCCATGAGACGGACACGTAAAGCGAGGATGATGTGGCGATGCACAACGAATTCACGGCGATCATCGAGCGCGACGACGATTGGTTCATCGCCTACTCTCCCGAGATCCCGGGGGCGAATGGCCAGGGTCACTCCAGGGAGGAAAGCCTCGAAAGCCTCTCGGCGGCCATTTCTCTCATTCTGGAAGACCGGCGCGAAGACGGCCTGCGAGGGGTGCCGAGTGATGCGGAGATCCCTGATCTCCTCGCCCGCAAGATCTGCCGCGGGCTCTCCGTTCCCGAAATTGGAAGATAGCGCGGCTGGGTTTTGCGGCTTTCATGGGGGACGAAGTCCTCCCTGATTCACTCCTCCAACGCCTTGCGCTCCCCCCTGCCGGTACGGCCGGCCAGACCCGCCACGAGATAGATCAGCTCCGCCGTCTCGACAGGCTTGGCGGTGTGCGCCTGGAAACCGGCGCGGAGGGCGCGGATCCGGTCGTCGGCGCGGGCCAGGGCGGTGAGGGCCAGGGCCGGGATGGAGCCTCCTTCCTCGGGAGCGAGGGAACGCACCTGCTGGATCAGCCAGTAGCCGTCCTCGTGCGGCATGCCGATGTCGCTGACGAGGACGTGAGGCTTTTCCTGCCGCAGGAGCGTCAGCGCCTCGCGGGCGGAGGCCGCGAGCAGAACCTGGGCATCGCACGACGCGAGGAGCCGCTGCAGGATCTCGCGGGTATCGGGCTCGTCGTCCACGACCAGGACCTTGAGACCTGCGAGCGATGGATCGTCCGGCACTGCGAACGGGAACGCAGCTTCCTCGCTCTCCCGGCTCTCCGGCGCCTTGGCCAGATCGACGAGGCTGATGGGGAGATGCAGGATGAACGTCGAGCCCTTCCCGAGCCCGGCGCTCGAGGCGCGGATCTCGCCGCCGTGCAGCTCGACCAGATTCCTCACGATGGAGAGGCCGAGGCCAAGGCCGCCGTGCGCGCGGGAGGTCGAGCCGTCCTGCTGGCGGAAACGGTCGAAGACGAAGGGCAGGAACTCGGGATCGATCCCTTCGCCCGTATCGCTGACCGTGACCTCCAGATGCGAGCTCACACGCTCCAGCGCCACCTGTATCTTGCCGCCACCGGGAGTGAAGCGGACCGCGTTGCTGAGGAGGTTCCAGAGGATCTGCTGCAAACGGTCGAAATCGCCCTTGACCGGGCAGGAGGGAGCGATCATCGCTTCGATCCGCAATCCCTTGGCGGCGGCGTCCGGCCGCACGGAGTCGACAGCTTTCTCCAGGATCTGGGACAGGTCGACGGTCTGCAGATTCAGCCGGATCTTGCCGGTGATGATGCGGCTCATGTCGAGCAGGTCGTCGATGATCTGCGCCTGCGCGCGGGCGTTGCGGCTGATCGTCTCCAGCCCCTTCTGAAGCTCCGTTGCCGCGACCTTGGGCGAGAGCAGAAGCTGGCTCCAGCCGAAGATGGCGCTCAAAGGCGTCCGCAGCTCGTGCGAGACGATGGCCAGGAATTCGTCTTTCAGCCGGCTGGCCTCCTCGGCTTCGTTGCGGGCGGAGCGCTCCTTCTGGAGCAGGTGCTCGCGCTCCTGGCGCTGATCGTGAATGTCGGTCAGCAGTCCCACCCAGCGCAGGACCTTTCCCTGGGCATCCCGGACAGGAGCCACGCGGCTGTCGGTCCAGCGCCATGCGCCGTCATGCCGGCGGTGGCGAAACTCCGTCGCGTACTCCACCCCGCCGGTGATCGCCGCCTGATCCAGCCTCTTCACCGTGGCCAGCTCCTCCGGGTGGATGAGCTGCTCGAGGCCATGCTCCGCGAGGTTCTCCTCGCTCCATCCGGTATAGGTGCGCCATTGCGGGTTGAGATACTCATAAGAGCCGTCGTTGCGCCTCACCCAGGCCATGCTGGGGATCCCCTCGGCCAATGTGCGGAACAGAGCCTCGGCTTCCCGCCGGCCCTCCTCGGCACTCTTGCGCGTCGTAATGTCCTGCATCATGGCGATGAAGTAAGGCTCCTCGTGCGGCAGGCGCACCCGGTGCAGGGAGACGGTGAGGTTGATCCAGGTGATCGCGCCGTCCTTGCGGAGATAGCGCTTCTCGATCGAGAAGGCCGGGATCTCGCCGGCGGCGAGCTGCGCCGTCAGAGCGGTCCCCTTCTCAAGGTCTTCGGGATGGGTGATCTCCCGGAAGCTCGTCCCCTGGAGCTCCTCGCGCGAGTAGCCGATGATCCGGCAAAGGGCGTCGTTCAAGCGCAGCCAGCGTCCGTCCAGCGTCGTGTGCGCGATGCCGATGGCCGCGTTCTCGAACGTCCCCTGCCAGGCGACCTCGCTGTCGCGGAGCACCTGCGCGGGGCTGGGGAGCGCCAGGATCTGGGGCATCGAGCGCCAAAGGACGACGGCGGTCAGGACAGACAGCAGTGCGGTCGCCAGCTTGACCAGGCCTTCCAGCCGGTACACCGGCGCCCAGAGAGCGGCGAAGCTGAAGAAGTGCGTCGTGCCGCAGGCGAGGATGAAGCCGGCGAACATCCAGAACATGCCGCTGAAGGCGAGGTCGCGGCGCTTGCGCACCAGCAGGGCCAGAGCGACCGGAATGCTGTAGTAGGCCAACCCGATCAGCAGGTCCGAGACCGCATGGAGCCCGATGACCGGGGCCTCCCCGAACATGCAGAGCTGCCGGGGAGTGTAAATCTTGAGCAGATCGTGGAAAAATGGATCTGCGTTCTCGCCAAAGCGAAAGCCAAAGTATTCCGACATCAGAGACTCTCCCGTCTCGAAGGCAGAGCGCTGGAAATTCAAGTCTGTTGAAGCCAGTATCCCACTGTGCGGGAGAGATCGCGAAAAGGGCGGGCGCTCAGCCGCCCGAGCGTGAGAGGGGCGCGGTTGGGAAAGACGCAGTGGATCAGCGGCCGTGCTGTCGCAGCCAGTGCTCGCGGAACGCTCCTCACACCAAGCCGGCCAAGGATCACCCGAGGTTGGCGTCCTTCAAGGAAGTGACTGGACTGCGGTAACCCCGGTTCCTCATCCGCGTGAGGAGGAGATCGGCATTCTCCAAATCGAGGAGAGCGAGCTCCACCAGCTCCAGAAGGCAACCGAGAGTGCCCGTGATGTCAAGTCCCATCGATCTCCCGATCCGGCGGGCGCGGCGGTCGTCCGTATAGAGAGTCATCGCTCTCGCCTGAGCTACAGCGAGGCAGTCAGCCTCCCCCCAATCGACCTGCCGCTGGAGCTGTTGAGAAAACGCGAGCTCCGCCGGACTGAGGGAGAGAGCTTCCAGCCACCCCCAATCCTCCTTGGGAATCAAGCCGCCACGCTCTCCCTGCGCCAACTCCTCCGCAACCGAGACAGGCACATACAAGGAGGCAAAGAGCGCCCGGAGAAGATCCGGACGCCGCGCGTGAGCAAAGTTGCTGAGAACTGTGGTGTCCGAGAGCGCGACTCTCATTCGGGCGAGGAGGTCACACGACGGGTCTTGCGCATGACGGCGATCTCGCTACGCGCATCTTCCAAGGACACCGGACCGAAGGGAAGAGGGATGTCCAAACGATGAAGTCGATCCGCCAGATCGAAACGCGAGAGCCCCAGCTCTTCTGCCGCCTTCCCGAGGCTGATCTCATCATGGAGATAGTCGCGAAGAATCCGGGCATCAGAGGAGACCTCCTCCTCCGATGCGTCGGCCGCGCAAGCGGCAAGCGCCTGAAGCAGGCGGAAGTCGACAGCGTCCAGCAGGACGATCTGCTCCTCTCCCGTGCTCTCGACCACAGCCATCTCGCCGTGGCGCACCCGTTCGAAGATCTCGCCTGCTCGATTCTGCAGGTCCGTCTGGGAGATCACTGTTCTGGTCATGGATGACATCCGTATCCTTCCTACGATCTTACTCTGGGTCGACGGTCGAGACAAACTGGGTCAGGAGCTCTCGCGGGACCGGCGTCGGGAATCCGCGCCCACCTCGGACGCTTGTCCATGGTCACTCCGTCGGCTTCCCAGGCCGGCGCGCCGGCTTCTTTCGCGAGCCCGCTGACTTCTGAAGCCGTTGCGCTGATTTCTGCCGCGACTCCACTGACCTGATTCGCGACCGACATGACCGAAACCGCGAGCTCGGCGACCGAATTCGCGACCGAAGTCACCGAAATCTCGACTTCACTGACCGAAGTCGCGAAAAAAGTCAGTGAGATCTCGAATTGGGTCGCCGTACTCGCGAGCGCGGTGTGCGAAATCTCGAGTCCGGTCAGCGAAGTCCCGGGCGAAGCCTGTGAAATCTCGGATCAGATGAACGATTTCGCCCCGGAAGTCTACCCTCCGCTCTCGCTCCCCGCCTCCATCTCCGCTTCCATCTCCGCCAGGATCAGCTCCTCCACCGCCAGAGCCAGCCCTTCCACCGTGGGCTCGGCGAAGAGCGTGCGCAACGGGATCTCCACCAGGAAGGCCGGGCGGAGCTGGTGCAGGACCTGGGGCAGCAGCAGGGAGTGGCCGCCGAGCTCGAAGAAGTTGTCGGTGACGCTGACGCGGTCGAGGCCGAGCACCTGGCTCCAGATGGCGGCGATGGTCTCCTCGGCGGGGGTGGCCGGCGGTACGTAGGCGCGGTCGCTGCCGCGTTGGCGGTCCGGCTCGGGCAGGCTCCGGCGGTCGACCTTGCCGCTCGGTGTCAGGGGGAAGGCCGGCAGGAAGACGAAGGCGGCCGGGATCATGTAGTCCGGCAGGCTCTCCTGGAGGAAAGCGCGGAGATCCGAGGTGGCCGGCGGAGCAGAAGGCTCGCGCGCCACGAGGTAGGCGGCCAGGCGGCGGTCGCCGGGGGTGTCCTCGCGGGCGGTGACGACGGCTTCGGCGACGTCCGGGTGGCGGCCGAGGGCGGCTTCGATCTCGCGCAGCTCGACGCGGAAGCCGCGGATCTTCACCTGATCGTCGATCCGGCCCAGGAATTCCAGATTGCGGAGCTCCAGGTCTGCGGAGGGGAGGAGGCGCACCAGGTCGCCGGTGCGGTAGAGACGGCTCCCCCGCTCGTTCGTCCAGGGATCGGGGACGAAGCGCTCGGCGGTCAGGTCCGGCCGGCCGAGGTAGCCGCGGGCGAGGCCGGTGCCGCCCAGCCACAGCTCGCCGGGGACGCCCGCCGGGGCCAGGCCGAGATGTGGATCGACGACGAAGGCGCGCCCGCCGGGGACCGGCCGGCCGATGGGCACCTCGCCGGGGATCGCGAGGCCGGGCGGCAGCGTGCAGCGGGTGGCGACGATGGTGGCCTCGGTGGGGCCGTAGGTGTTGAGGAGGCGGATGCCGCCCGTCCCACCGACAGCGGCGAGGGCGTGCCAGGCGGCCAGGCGCTCCGGGAGGGCGCGCTCGCCGCCCAGGATCACCAGGCGCAGGGAGGCGGGGATCGGGGTCGCGGCGGTCGCAGCGGAAGGCGTCTCTTCCAGGCGCGCCACCAGCTCGTGCCAGAAGGCGGTCGGGAGATCGAGGATGCTGATCTTCTGGTCGCCGCAGGCCCGGAGGAAATCGGGCGCCGAGCCGAGCAGGGTGTCGTCGCGCAGGACGAGGACGGCGCCGCTGGTCAGGCAGGGGTAGATCTCCTCGGCGCTGGTGTCGAAGCTGATCGAGGCGAATTGGAGGACGCGGTCCGCCGGCCCGAGCGCGTGCTCGGCGCGGAAGCCTGCCACATAGCCGGCGAGTGAGCCGTGGCGCACCATGACGCCTTTCGGACGGCCGGTCGAGCCGGAGGTGTAGATCAGATAGGCCAGATTGTCGGGCTGCACATCCACGTCCGGGCAGGTGGTGGGCAGAGCCCCGAGAGCCGCGGCCTCGGTGTCCAGGAGCACCGTCTGCCGGCCGCCGCCGGCGAGCACGGGATGCATCTTCATCACCGTCGCGGTCGTGAGGACGGCCGAGGCGCCGGCATCGTCCAGGATGTAGGCGAGGCGGTCGCCCGGAGAGGCGGGATCGAGCGGCACGTAGGCGCCGCCGGCCTTGAGCACGGCGAGGACGGCGACGATCAGCTCCGGCGAGCGGTCGATCGCGACGCCGGCCACCGTCTCCGGTCCGACGCCGAGGGTGCGCAGGTGCCGGGCGAGCTGGCTGGACCGGCGGTCGAGATCGCCATAGGTCAGGCTTTCGCCCCCGGAAGCGCTGACCACCGCCGGCGCCTCCGGGGCCGCCGCGGCGCGCTCCGCGAAGGTCCGGTGGACGGGCACGAGGCCCGAGGCGGCGGCGCCCACCGCCGCGCTCCCCCAGCTCAGCACCTCGCTGCGCTCGGCGGCGCTCATCAGGTCGTAGCTCCACAGCGGCTGCCCGGGATCGGCGGCGACGGCGGCGAGGAGGCGGTGGTAGCGCTCCAGGAAGCTTTCGATCGTGGCCAGGTCGAAGAGGAAGCCGTTGTAGGTGATCGAGGCGGACAGTCCGGCGGCGGACTCGTCCAGGGTGAGGCCGATCTCGAAGATGGCGGTGCCGAGGTCCTGGATCGTGCGGTCCGCCTCCAGGGGCGAGAAGGTGAGACCCGGAGCCGACGACTCCTGCGGCGGCAGGTTCTGCAACAGGAACATCACCTGGAATGGCGTCGTCTGCGCCCACTCCCGGTCCGGCTGGGCGGCCTGGAGAACCGTCTGGAGAGGCACGGCTTGGTGCGCGAAGGCGCCGAGGGCGGTCTCGCGGACGCGGGCCAGCACGTCCTGGAAGGTGGGGCCGCCGGCCAGACCACCAGACAGATCGGTGCGCAGCACCAGGGTGTTGAGGAAGAAGCCGATCAGCCCCTCCACCTCCGGCCGCGTGCGGTTGGCGGTGGGCGCGCCGACGATCACGTCCGTCTCGCCGGTGAGGCGGGTGAGGAGCCCTTTCCAGGCCGCCAGGAGGGTCATGTAGAGAGAGACCGAGCCGCGCCGCGACAGCTCGTGGAGACCGCGGACCACCTCGCCGTCGAGGGCGATCCCCGCTCCCAGGGCCTGGAAGCCGCGCACGGACGCGCGGCGGCGGTCGGCGGGCAGGCGCAGCGGCGGCAGCTCGCCGGCCAGGCGCCGGCGCCACCAGGCCAGCTCGGCTTCCAGCGCCGCGCCCTGGAGGCTGGCGCGCTGCCAGAGGGCGAAGTCGCCGTACTGGATCGGCAGCTCGGGCAGCGGTGACGGCGCGCCTGCCAGGAAGGCGCGGTAGAGGGTGACCAGCTCGCGGACCAGAATGACCATGGACCAGCCGTCGGAGCAGATGTGATGGAAAGTGAGGAGCAGGGCGTGCTCGGCCGCGTCCAGGCGCAGCAGCGTGAAGCGGCAGACCGGTCCGCGCAACAGATCGAATGGGCGCGACTCCTCCTCGGCGGCGAGGCGCGACGCTGCTGCTGCGCGCTGATTGACCGGCTCGGCCGGCAGGTGCGACAGGTCGACCCGCGAGAGGACCGATCCGGAGGCGGGCGACGGCGCCGGCCGGACGATCTGGACGGGCCGGCCGTCGACGGCGCCGAAGGTGGTGCGCAGCGACTCGTGGCGGCGCAGCAGCTCGGCGAAGCAGCGCTCCAGCACGCCGGTGTCCAGGGTGCCGCGCAGGCGGACGGCGCCGCAGAGGTTGTAGGCCGAGCTGCCGGGATCGAGCTCCTGGAGGAACCACATGCGCTCCTGGGAGAAGGAGACCGGCAGCGGCGATCCATCCTCCTCGGCCTCGTCCCGCTCCCGGCGCGGGATGGCCGCCCAGGACGCTCCGGAAGCCGGCTCGAGCGGATAGCCGAGCCGGGCCGCGAGCCCGCGCGCCGGCTCGCCCAGGAAGTCCTCGCTCACCCACTCGCGCCAGCGGTCGGCGGCGCCGGCATCGACGCCGGAGTGCTGGTGGAACTTCACGTCGCCCAGCATGCGCGACTCGGCGTGCAGGCCGTCGGTCATCCGCTCGGAGGAGGGGCGGTAAGGCTCGGCCATCTCCGGGTGGTAGTCGAGGCCGGCGAAGGCGCAGATCCGCCGCAGCTCGGTGTCAGGATCGCGCACCAGGTCCTCGAAGCGGACGTCGAGACGGCGCGCGGCCGGCACCGTCTCCAGATGCTCCAGGATGTTCCTCTGCGCCAGCACCCACACCGCTTCAGCCAGCTCCCGCCGCGCGAACGGCTGATCGGCCGGGAAGAAGACCTGGTCGACCCGGGCCTCCTCGAAGGAGCGGATCATGCCGTAGGGATGGCGCAGGAGGTGGATGTAGAGCGGCCGGTCGAACGCCGCCTCGGCCTCGCGGAGGGCCTCGGGATCCCAGCCGTAGGTGGGCGTCTTGTCGACCAGGAGACGGCCGCCGATCGACTCCTGGAGCCGGCGGTAGAGCTCGCGCGTCGAAATTCCCTCGTCTTCCCAGGCGGCGACCAGGGACTGTGCCGTGGCGGCATCGCAGCCGCGCGCCTCCATGACGGCGCGGGGCAGCCCTTCGAGGCGGAAGGCGTCGCGCCCGGTGAAGGTGTCACGGCGCTCGCGCAGGGTGGCGAAGTGGAGCAGCTCCAGCTCGGGGGGCGCGAAGAGCCGCGGATGGCCGGCGAGCATCACGCGCAGCAGGGTCGAGCCCGAGCGCGGCGGGGAGAGGACGAACAATGCCTGAGGATTCTTGTCTCCGTCAACGGAGGGCGCCGGGGTGCGCCGGTGCAGCAGGGCGCGGACGCCGTCCAGGAGCGCCTCGTCGACGCGCCGGGCCTGCTGCCCGGCCGCGCCGCCGTGGGAGGCCAGGGTCGCGCCGCCCCAGATCCGCTCCACGGCGCGCGGGTACTCGGCGGCGAGGTGGAGGGCGAGCTGGGCGATCGTCGGCGCGTCGAAGAGGGTCACCACGTGGACGATCTCGCCCAGCCGCTCCTGGAGGCGGTTGATGAAGACCGCGCCGCTGATCGAATTGCCGCCGAGCTGGAAGAAGTTGTCGTGGACGCCGATCGTCTCGCTCTTCAGCCCGTTCCACAGGACGTCCCGCCAGAGGTCGGCGAGCTCCTGCTCCAGAGGCGTCCGCGGCGGCACCGCTTCGCCAGTCGCTTCCGGGCGCGCCTCCGGGGCCGGCAGGGCCTTGCGGTCCACCTTGCCGCTGGGCGTCAGAGGGAAGGACTCCAGGGCGACCAGGACATCGGGCAGCATGTACGCGGGGAGGCTGCGGGCGAGAGCGGTGCGCGTCTCCTCCAGAGACAGATTCTGCCCCACCACATAGGCCACCAGGCGCGCCTCGGAGCCGGCGTCGGTCCGCGCCGTCACCACCGCGTCCCGCACGCCGGGCAGGGCGGCGAGGGCGGCCTCGATCTCCCCCAGCTCGATGCGCAGGCCGCGCAGCTTCACCTGGTAATCGATGCGGCCGAGGTACTCGACCTCGCCAGCGGGCAGGAGGCGCGCCAGGTCGCCGGTGCGGTAGAGCCGCGCTCCGGGCTGGTTGGAAACCAGACCGTCGGGCACGAAGCGCTCCGCCGTGAGGTCCGGCCGCGCCAGGTAGCCGCGGGCGAGCTGCACGCCGCCGATGTGCAGCTCGCCCGGTACGCCCACCGGGACCGGCGCGCCCTCGCGGTCGAGGATCAGGATGCGCGTGTTGGCGACGGGGCGGCCGATGGGGATGGTGGTCTGGAGATCTCCCCGCTCACAGGCGTGGAAGGTGACGTCGACCGCCGCTTCGGTCGGGCCGTAGAGGTTGTGCAGCGCGGCGGCCGAGCGGGCCTGGAAGCGGCGCACGACCTCCGGCGGCAGCGCCTCGCCGCTCGCCATCACCTGCCGCAGGGAGGTGAGCTTCTCCACGCCCGGGGCGTCGGCGAAGACGCGCAGCATGGAGGGGACGAAGTGCAGCGTGGTGATCTTTTCGGCGGCGATCGTCGCCACGAGGTAGGCGGGGTCCTGGTGGCCGCCGGGGCGGGCCATCACCAGATGCGCGCCGGTGAGCAGCGGCCAGAAGAATTCCCACACCGAGACGTCGAAGCTGAAGGGGGTCTTCTGGAGGACGCGGTCGTCCGGGGTGAGGCGGTACTGGTCCTGCATCCAGAGCAGGCGGTTGACGATGCCGCGGTGGGAGCTCAGGGTGCCCTTGGGGCGGCCGGTCGAGCCGGAGGTGTAGATGATGTAGGCGAGGGAGTCGGGGTGGGGTTTGTGGCAGTTCGCGGCGCCCAGGGGGGAGGAACGCTCCGCGACGCCGTCGAGGAGTAGCACGGCCGGGCCGCCGGGCCGATTTCCCGGCAACAGGCCGCGGAGGTGCTCCTGCACCAGGACCACAGGCACGGCGGCGTCTTCCAGCATGTAGGCGAGGCGGTCGGCGGGATAGGCGGGGTCGAGGGGGAGGTAGGCGCCTCCGGCTTCGAGGACGGCGAGGAGGGCGACCACCATTTCCAGGGAGCGGTCGGCGCAGACGGCGACGGGCACGTCCGGCCCGACGCCCAGGGTGCGGAGGCGGCTCGCCAGATGGCGGGCGGCCGACAAAAGCTCGGCGTAGGTGAGCGCGGTGCCTGCGTAGGAGACCGCCGGGAGATCGGGGGTGCGGTGGGCCTGGGCGGCGATGCGCTCGTGCAGGGTTCCGGTCCATGGACCTTGGCGGGTGTCGTTCCATTCGGCCAGGAGCTGGTGCTCTTCGCCAGGGGTGAGCAGAGGGAGGTCGGCGAGACGGCGATCCGGATTCGCGGCGGCGGCGGCGAGGAGGGTGGCGAAGTGTTGGCCGAGACGGCGGAGGGTGGCGGTGTCGAAGAGGTCGGTGTTGAATTGCCAGACCAGCTCCAGGCCTTGCCTGCCTTCGTTGGCGCGCAGGGTGAGGTCGACCTTGGAGGCGCTCTCTTCGAGATGGAGGGGCTCCAGGGTCAGGCCGGGGAGGAGCAGCGGCTCGCCCTCGGCGGCGAGGAGGGCGAGCTGGACCTGGAAGAGGGGCGTCTGGCTGAGATTGCGCTCGGGGGCCAGCTCCTCCACCAGCTTGGCGAAGGGGAGGTCCTGGTGGGCGAAGGCGCCGAGGGTGAGCTCCCGGGTGCGGGCCAGCAGGCCGCGGAAGCCGGAGGTCTCCAGAGGCGAAGGCGGCAGGCGGAGGACCAGGGTATTGAGGAAGAGGCCGATCAGATCCTCCACCTCGACGCGCGTACGGCCGGCGACCGGGGTGCCGACGGTGATGTCGCTCAGATCGGCCGCGGAATGCCGGGCCAGGACGGCGAAGAGGGCGGAGAGGACGCCCATGAAGAGGGTGGTCCCTTCCCTGGCGCAGAGCCGGCGCAGGGCGGCGACGGTCTCCGCGGGCAGCTCCTGATGGACGTTGCGCCCGCGGAAGCGCTGCACGGGCGGCCTCGGGCGGTCGGTGGGGAGCGGCGAGAGGGCGGGGGCGCCCTGGAGCCTTTCGCGCCACCAGGCGAGCTGGCCGGCGAGGGTCTCGGGATCGGAGAGCCAGGCGCGCTGCCACTCGGCGTAGTCCGCGTATTGAACGGGCAGATCAGGGAGCGGTGACGGTTTTTGGGTTTGAAAAACAGGATAGAGGGCGACGATCTCGCGCACGAGGACGTCCAGCGACCAGGCGTCGCTCACGATGTGGTGCAAGTTGAACAGCGCCGTCCACTCCTCGTCCGCCAGGCGCAGGAGCGTCACCCTCAGCAACGGCCCGCGCGCCAGATCGAACGGGCGCCAGGCTTCGCGGGCGCTCCAGGCGAGCATTTCGGACTGCCGCGCCGCCGCGGGCAGAGCGCCGAGATCGACGACGGGCACCGCGAGATCCAGGACCGGGGCGATGACCTGCCGCGGCCCCTCGCCCGCGGCGACGAAGGTGGTGCGCAGAGACTCGTGGCGGCGCACGATCGCGGAGAGGGTGGCGCGCAGGGCGGCGACGTCGAGCGCTCCCACCATGCGCAGGGCGGCGGGCAGGTTGTAGGCGATGGAGCCGGGGTCCAGGCGGTCGAGGAACCAGAGCCTCTCCTGGGCGAAGGAGAGGTGCGCGGGAGCCGTCCGGGAGAGACGCACGAGGGGCGGCGCCGTCGACGCGGACCTCTGCGCCTCGGCGATCGACCGCGCCAGGCCGGAGACGGTCGGGCGCTCGAACAGGCGGCGCAGCGGGATGTCGACGCCGAAGGCGGCGCGCACCCTGGAGACGATCCGCGTCGCCAGGAGCGAGTGGCCGCCCAGGGCGAAGAAATTGTCCTCGGCGCCGACCCGTTCCGCCTGGAGGATCTCGGCCCACACGGCGGCCAGCACCTCCTCCACCGGACCGCTCGGCGGCACATGGCGCCCGGCCTCTCCGGCTCCGGCGCTCGACGCGGCGAGCGACTGCAAGGCCTTGCGGTCCACCTTGCCGCTCGGCGTCAGCGGCAGGGCGGCGAGGCTGACGAAGGCGGCGGGGATCATGTACTCGGGCAGGCTCTCGGCGAGGAAGGCGCGGAGGGCGGAGATATCCAAGCTCGGCGTGAGCTTCTCCGTTGCCGTGCCTTTTCCTCCCCCCTGCTCCAACCCTCCCCCTCCCAGGGGGGAGGAACCCTCCGCCCGCCCCAGGTTGGCGTCAAGGCCCCTGGCCCCCCCCGCCACCACATACGCCACCAACCGCCGCTCGCCGCCGTCCTCCCGCACCACCACGGCGGCCTGCGCCACGGCGGGATGGCGGCTGAGCGCCGCCTCGATCTCGCCGGGCTCGATGCGGAAGCCGCGCAGCTTGACCTGGTGATCGATCCTTCCGATGAGCTCCAGCGAGCCCAGGCTTCCTTGAATGCCCAGCCCCCGCCGGCGCACCAGGTCTCCGGTGCGATAGAGGCGCGCGCCGGGTTCCCGTCCCCAGGGGTCGGGGATGAACTTCTCCGCCGTCAGGTCCGGCCGGTCCAGATAGCCGCGGGCCAGGCCGGCGCCGCCGATCCACAGCTCCCCGGCGACCCCCACCGGCACCGGCTCGACGTTGCGGTCCACTGTGTACAGCCGGGTGTTGGCCAGGGGCATCCCGAGAGGCACCGCAGCGGCCGGAGCGTTCCCCTCCTCCACCAGCCCGGCGGTGGACCACACCGCCGTCTCGGTGGGACCGTAGACGTTCCACAGCTCGGCGACGCGGGGGCGCAGGGCCGCGGCGAGATCGCGCGGCAGCGTCTCGCCGCCGCACAGGGCCTTGAGGCCCGGCTCTCCGGACCAGCCGGCGTCCAGCAGCATCCGCCAGGTCGCCGGGGTCGCCTGGACCATGGTGGCGCCGCAGGCGGCGAGCCGCGCCGCCAGCAGGCGGCCGTCCGCGGCCTCCTCCCGGCTCACCATCTCCACCCGGCCGCCGACAGTCAGGGGGAGAAAGATCTCCAATCCCGCGATGTCGAACGTCACCGTGGTGAGAGCCGGCACCACGTCTTGTGCGGTGAGACCGGGCCGCTCGGCCATGGCGAGGAGGAAATTCACCACCGCGCGGTGCGGGAGCTGCACCCCCTTGGGCCGCCCCGTCGAGCCGGAGGTGAAGATCACATAGGCCAGATTCTCCTCGTCCGCCGTCCTCTCCGGCGTCTCCAGGCTCTCCGCGGCGATCGCCTCGCGGTCGCGGTCCAGGCAGACCACCCGCGCGGTCAGATCAGGCAGGCCGTGGAGCAGACGCTCTTCCGTCACCAGCACGGCCGGCGCGGCGTCCGCCAGCACCAGCGCGGTGCGCTCCGCCGGATGGCCGGGGTCGAGTGGGACGTAGGCGCCTCCCGCGCCGAGCACGCCGAGGAGGCCCACGACGAGATCGGGCGTGCGCTCCAGGCAGAGGGCCACCCGCACCTCCGGACCGACGCCGAGCCGCCGCAGGTGGTGGGCCAGGCGGTTCGCCCGGGCGGCGAGCTCGCCGTAGGTCAGCGTCTGGTCCCCCTGCGCCCCCTGCGACACCGCGGGCGCCCCGGGGTGCGCCGCCGCCCTCTCCGCGAACAGCTCGTGGATCAGCCGGCCGCCGGGCCGCCGGACCCCGAGGCGATTGACGTCGTTCCAGCCTTCGAGGAGCTGCCAGCGCTCGGCGTCGGAGAGCAGCGGCAGCTCGCCCACCCGGCGCTCCGGCGTGGCCACCGCCGCGCCGAGCAGCCGCAGGTAGAAGCCGGCCAGGCGCTCCACCGTCGCGTGGTCGAAAAGGGCGGTGTTGTATTCGAAGCCGGCCGTGTAGACGTCGCCCTGCGGCTCCAGGGTCAACGTGAGATCGAGCTTGGCCGTATTGGCCTCGTAGGGGTGGGGCGAGAGCGTGAGGCCCGGCAGCGAGAGCGACTCCAGGCCCGTGCTGGTCAGGTTGAACAGCACCTGGAAGAGCGGCGGCAGGGAGAGCGTGCGCTCCGGCCGCAGCTCCTCGACGACCTTCTCGAACGGCACGTCGCGGTGCGCGAAGGCGCGCAGGGTCTCGCCGCGCATCTGCTCCACCAGGGCGGCGAAGCCGGGCGCCCCGCTCAGATCGGCGCGCAGGGTCAGCGCGTTGATGAACGGGCCGATCAGCCCCTCGACCTCGCGGCGGTCGCGGCAGGCGTGCGGCGTCCCCACGGTGAGGTCGTCCTGGTCCGAGAGCCGGTGCAGCAGGGCCACGAAGGCGGCGAGCGAGGTCATGTAGAACGTCGCGCCCAGGGTGCGTCCCAGCGCGCCGGCGGCGGCCGTCAGGCTCGCGGGCAGGACAAAGGAGACCAGGGCGCCGTGGAACGTCTGGAGCGGCGGGCGCGCGCGGTCCGCCGGCAGCTCCAGCGGCGCGGCGCCGGCCAGCCGCCGGCGCCAGAAATCGATCTTCTTCTCCAGCACCTCGCCTTGCAGCCAGCCGCGCTGCCAGACCGCGAAATCGGCGTACTGGCACGGCAGAGCCGGCAGCGTGGGCTCCTCCCGCGCCGAAAACGCGCGATAGAGCGTCCCCAGCTCCTTCACCAGCACGCCCGACGACCAGCCGTCGCTCGCGATGTGGTGCAGGGTCAGCACCGCGACGTGCTCCGCCGCCGCCCGGCGCACCAGAACGACGCGCATCAACGGCCCGCGCTCGAGGTCGAACGGGCGGTCGATGGCGGCGGCGATGCTCTCCCGCGTCGCCGTTTCCCAGGCCTCCCCTGGCAACCCCGAGAGATCGACCACCGGCAACGGCTGTGCTCCAGGCGCCGCTGGATGCACCCGCTGCACCGGGCTCCCCTCCTCGCCGCCGCTCAGGCCGAACGTCGTGCGCAGCACCTCGTGGCGGCGGACGATCTCGCCCAGCGCGGCGGCGAGGACCGGGACGTCCAGGCTCCCCCGCATGGCGAGCGCGGCGGGGATGTTGTAGGCGGTGCCGCCGGGCTCCAGGCGGTCGAGAAACCAGAAGCGCTCCTGGGCGAACGAGACGGGGAACGCGCCGCCGCCGTCCGCGCCGCGCGGCAGCAGCGGGAGGCGCTCCGGCGGCGGCTCCTCGCGGAGAGGCTCGACGGCCTTTTCTTCCGGCTTCGAGTCAGACGCCGTGGCGAGACGCCGCATCAGCAGCTCGCGCTGCTTCGGGGACAGGTTTTTCAGGATATCCATCACATGGCCTCAGAAATCGAAGCGCCGGCTGGCCTTGAGAACGAAGGACTTGCCGGGGACCACAGGGCTGAAGCTCGACGCGCTCCGCACCGGGTCGAGATCCCGGGCATCGTTGTAGACGAGGAAGAGAGTCGATCCCGGACGGTAGGTCCAGCCGAGGGAGACGTTGGCCCGGAAATGATCGGAACGGTTCCATTGCAGCAGGGAGCGGATGAGCACCGTCGTCGACGGCGAATAGTTGAGATCCAGGAAGTGGAGGTCGGTGGTGAAGTCGCCGTGCGGGCTGCGCACCTCGGTGCGCTCCCAGGTCCACGCCGTCACCAGGCCGGGCGCCGGCCGGTAATCCACCGCCAGCAGGCTCTTGCGCTGCGTGCCGTCGTAGAAGTCGCCGGTTTCGAGGTGGATCGTCGCCGCCAGCTTGCGCGAGTGGTCCGTCGCCGCGCCCAGGAAGTAGTTGGTGAAGCGGTAGGTCCCCGGCGGGATCACCACCCCGCGGCCCAGCACCAGCGGCTCGCTGAGCACCTGCAAGGTGTCATAGGAGAGGAGCGCGATCCCCGCCCGGTGCACCGTCGCGAAGGTGAGCTCGCGCAGCCAGACCTGCGACTCCAGCCGGCCGCTCTGGTCGACGACGTGGTTGAAGTCGTTGATCACCGACATGTGGTGCACGCCGGCGAAGTCGGGATTGAAGTAGCCGACCAGCTCGCCCTGCGCCTTGCGCACCCCGGTGCGGGTGGTGAATCCCATCTCGGGATTGAAATTGTCGCCGATGTCCGTGTACGACGCGCGGGCCTGGATCACCTGGCTCTGATAGAGCAGGTCCACCGAGCCGGCGGCGTCCTTGCCGTGCAGCTCCGGCGTCTGGGTCTTGGTCAGGAACCCGGCCGAGGAGAGATGCTCCGTGAAGGCGTACTGCCAGTCGAAGCCGCCCGAGCGGTTGTCATCCGGCCCCGCGCTGTCTTTGTTGAGACCAGTCTTATTGAGCGCAATAATACCGAACGTGCGCCGGTCGCCGTCGCCGATCGCCTGGCGCAGGCGCAGGACGGTGTAGTTGGACTGCGGCGCGAAGGCGCGGAAGCCTTGGGAGTCACGGTATGTGAGCGACTCCGTGGTCATGTTGAGGAAGCCCACGGAAAGCCCGTTGTCGAGATGGCCGGTCACCTTGGCGCCGCCGAGGAGGGGGATGGCCTGCCTGCCGTCCTCGGTGAGCCCGATCTGGCGGCTGAAGAAGAGCTGGAAGGTGTCCGGATCGAAATAGTTGGCGCCGCGGTCGCCGAAGAAGAAGAGGTTCGAGCCTTCGAGGAAGAACTGGCGCTTTTCGGGATACAGGAGCTTGTAGGGGGTGAGATTGATCTGCTCCAGGTCGGCCTCCGCCTCGGCGAAGTCGGTGTGGACGGTGACGTCGGCGGTGAGGTTCGAGCTGAGGAGGATCTTGAGGTCGCCCCCGGCATCTCCCGTGGTGCTGTCTCGGGTCGAGTCGCCGCGCCGGTCCTTGCGGTGGCGGACCAGCGCGTAGGGGATGGCCTGGAAGCGGCCGGCGGAGGTCATGCCGGTGAGCCCCTCGAGGACGCCGAAGTCGGAGATCTTGTAGCGCCCGAAACTCACATAGGCCGGTTTGAGGGGCTTCCAGAAGCTCTCCTCGTTCTTGCGCGTCACGAAGCGCCGCATGTTGAAGCCCCAGGTCTGCGGCTCGGTGCGGGGGAAGCGGAGGGTCTTGAAGGGGATGGCGATCTCCACCATCCAGCCCTGAGAGTCGCGGCGCGCCACCGCGGTCCACAGGCCGTCCCATTCGAGGCTGATGTCCTCGCCCTCGTGGCGCACCTGGCCGTCGACCTGGGCGCCGGAGGGGTTGACGGCGAAGAAGAAGGCGTTGCTGCGGTCGTGGAAGGTGTCGAGGGTGACCTGGATCGAGTCGTCGTAGGTCAGATCGCTGTCCCGCTGCACGCTGGGGGCGACGATCCTGGCGGCCTCGCTGTCGAAGCAGCGGACGCCGAAATAGATATACCGCGCATCGTAGGCGATGCGCGCCTCGGTCGGCTCCGTCGCGGGCTGCCCGGCGTCCGGCTCGATCTGCACGAAGTCCTTGATCAGGGCTCCCTGCTGCCACACCGGGTCGCTCAGGTCGCCGTCGATGACCGGCGGCGTGTCGATGCGCGCCGGCTGGACGGCGTATTGTTGGGCGGCGGTCGGAGACGCCAGGAGCAGAACGGCCAGGAAGATTCGTTTCATCGTTACCTCCCGCCTCGCAGGCGTCTCTCCATCATCTCGCGCTGCTCCGGCGTGAGCTTGGACGTGCGGGCGGCCAGGCGGTCGCGGCGGGCATCCGCAACGGAAGCATCCGCGACGGAAGCCTCCGCAACAGCGGCGGCGGCAGGCTCGGCCGCGGCGGGCCGGAGCAGCTCTTCCTGAGCCGGCGGGAGCGCGGAGAGACGGGTCTCGGGCGCGGCGACGGCCGCGGCGAGCAGGGCCTGGTAGTGCGCCAGCATCCGCTCGATGGTCGGGGCTTCGAACAGGTCCGTATTGTACTCGATGGTGGCCCAGAGACCGTCGGGCATGTCGGCCATGTAGAGGGTGAGATCGAACTGTGAGGTGCGCCCGCCCACCGGGAAGAAATCCACCGCGAGAGCGCCCGCCTCTTCCCGTTTCCGGGGCGGCTCGCTGTGCAGGGCGAACATGACCTGGAAGAGCGGGCTGCGGCTCTGGTCCCGCCGGGGCTGGAGGGCTTCCACCAGCTTCTCGAAGGGGAGGTCCTGGCAGGCGTAGGCCGCCAGGGCCATGTCGCGGACGCGGCCGAGGAGCTCGGCGAAGGCCGGATCGCCCGCGGTGTCGGCCGGCAGCACCACGGTGTTGACGAAGAAGCCGATCAGCCCTTCGAGCTCGGCGCGGTCGCGCCCCGCCACCGGCGTGCCGACGACGATCCTCTCCTGTCCGGTGATGCGGGCGAGGAGGCCCTGGAAGGCGGCGAGGAGCGCCATGAAGAGCGTCGCCCCGGAGCGTTGCGCGAAGCGCCGGACGGCGTCCGCGAGGTCTTGCGGCAGCCGGACGGAGAGGACCGTCCCGGCCGTGGTCCGGACCGGGGGCCGCGGCTTGTCGGCGGGCAGCCGGAGGGTCGGCAGGTCGGTCCCGAAACGCTCCTTGAAGCGGTCGAGGAGAGCGGCGAGGGCGCCGCCGTCCAGGGCGCGGCGTTGCCAGACGGCGAAGTCCGGGTATTGGAGGGCGAGGTCGGGGAGGGGCGACGGACGCCCGGCGGCGAAGGCCGCGTAAAGAATCTGCAGCTCGCGCACGAAAATCGCCGTCGACAGGCCGTCGGTGACGATGTGGTGCAGGGTGATCAGGAGGACGTGCTCGGCGGCGGCGAGGCGGACCAGAGCCGTGCGCAGCAGGGGCTTGCCCGCCGGGCCACCCGTCAGATCGAACGGCAGGGCCGCATCGCGGTCCGCCAGGCGCCGCGCCTCGTCCTCTCCGGCGCCGGCGGGGAGCCCGGCGAGATCGGCCAGCGGCAGGGCGGACGACGCCGCCGGAAGGACGCTCTGGAAGCCATGCCCCTGCCGCTCGCCGAAGACCGTGCGCAGCGACTCGTGGCGGCGCACGATCTCGGCCAGGGCGCGCTCCAGGGCCGCGCAGCTCAGGGGGCCGGTGAGCCGCAGGGGGAAGGGCAGATTGAAGACCGCCTGGCCGGGATCGATCTGGTCGAGGAGCCAGAGCCGCTGCTGGGAGAAAGAGAGGGGGAGGTCGCCGGAGCGGGGGACCGGCACGATGGCGGGCAGGGCAACGCCGCGGCGGCCGGCGAGCGCCGCCTCCACGGCGGCGGCGAGCCCGGCGATGGTGGGGGCCGAGAACAGCCGGTTGAGAGGAAGGGTGACGTGGAACGCGGCGCGGATCTGGGAGACGACGCGCACGGCGAGCAGGGAGTGGCCCCCGAGGTCGAAAAAGTTGTCCTCGATCCCCACCGGCCGCCCGAAGATGCCGCGCCAGATCTCGGCCAGAGCCTCTTCGACCTGCGTCCGGGGGAGACCGCGGGCGGCCGGCCGCGCGGCGTCCGCCCGCGGCAGGGCTCGCTCCAGGGCGCGGCGGTCCAGCTTGCCGTTGGGCGTCAACGGCAGGGCCGGCAGGAAGACGAAGGACTCCGGCACCAGCGGTTGCGGCAGGACAGCTCCCAGGGCGGCGCGCAGCGCGGCGGCGAGGTCCCTGTCTTCCCTCGGCTCCTCGATCGTCTCCCCCGCCCCGCCTGCCGCCGGCACGACGAAGGACACCAGGCGCCGGCCGCCCTCCCCCCCCGGCGCGGCCAGGGAGAGGACGGCGCTCTCCTGCACCGTCGCGAGGCGGGCCAGAGCGTCCTCGATCTCCCCCGGCTCGATACGGAAGCCGCGCACCTTCAGTTGGCCGTCGGCGCGGCCGAGGAGCTCGATCGTGCCGTCCGGACGGAAGCGCGCCAGGTCGCCGGTGCGATAGAGGCGAGAGCCCGGCGCGCCGCCCGGGGGATGGGGATCAGGAAGGAAGCGCTCCGCGGTCAGATCGGGCCGGCCGAGATAGCCGCGGGCGAGGCCGTCCCCGCCCAGCCAGATCTCCCCGGCCACGCCGATCGGCACCGGGCGCAGCGCGGAATCCAGGACGTACGCCCGCGAGCCGGTGACCGGCCGGCCGATCGTGGGAGCGTCTCCGGTCCCGCCGGCGTCCCCGACACCGCGCGCGACGAGCGCGAAGGTCGAGTACGTGGTGTCCTCGGACGGTCCGTAGAGGTTGTAGACCCGCTCCGCCGGAGTCCGTTCATAGACCGACCGCGCCAGGGCACCCGGGAGAGGCTCGCCCGCCAGGTTGACCGTGCGCACCCCGGCCGGCACGCCGCCGGAGCGCACCAGCTCGGCCATCGCCGAAGGCACGGTGTTGACCAGGGTCACCTCCGCCGCCGCCGGATGCGACGGCAGGGCCAGGGCGTTCTCCCCCAGGACCACCGTGCCGCCGCACGCCAGGGGGACGAAGATCTCGAAAACCGAGAGATCGAAACAGACCGAGGTGGCGGCGAAAACGCCGGCCAGGTCCTCCGGCGGGAAGACCTCCAGCGCCCAGCGGACCCTGGCCACCGCGCTACGGTGCTCCAGGGCCACGCCCTTGGGCGTGCCGGTGGAGCCGGAGGTGTAGATGACGTAGGCGAGGTTGGCCTCACCCCCCTGGGGCGCCCCTCTCCCGGGGTGTGGGAGAACGATGGGAGAGGGGTCGGGGGTGAAGTCCTCCACGAACAGCGCCCGCGCCCCCTCCGGCAGGCTCGCCGCGAGATCGGCCAGCAGCGCCCGGCGGGTCACCACCACGGCGGCCCGGGAATTCTCCAGCAGGAACCCCACCCGCCGCCGCGGGTAGGCGGGATCGATCGGCACGTAGGCGGCGCCGGCTTCGAGCACGGCGAAGAGGGCCACGACCAGCTCGGCCGTGCGGTCCAGCAGCACTCCCACCAGCACCTCGGGACCGGCGCCGAGGCCGCGCAGGCGGGTGGCCAGGACTGCCGCCCGGCCGGCGAGCTGCCGGTAGGTGAGACGGCCGCCGTCCGGGCCGATCAGAGCCACGGCGCCGGGCGTGCGGACGGCCTGCGCCGCGAAGAGGTCGTGCAGGCGGGTTGCCGAGGCCGGCGGCGGGGCGGTGTCGTTCCAGCCGATCAGGAGCTGCGCCGCCTCCGCTTCGCCGAGGAGGGGCAGGTCCGCCAGAGGCAGGTCCGTCTGCTCCACCGCCGCCGCCAGGAGACGGGAAAAGTGGTCGAGGAGGCGGAGCATCGACGGCTTCTCGAACAGATCGGTGGCGTACTCCAGCTCCAGCTCCAGGGTCTCTCCCGCATCGACGAGCGCCAGGTTGAGGTCGAGCTTCGCCGTCCCGGTCTCCGCCGCCAGCGGCTCCGCCGTCAGGCCGGCGGCGAGCGCGACCGGCGCGGTGGCGATCTGCAGGTTGAGCAGGACCTGGAAGAACGGTGAGCGGGAGAGGTCGCGCTCGGGCCTGAGCGCCTCGACGAGGATCTCGAAAGGAAGGTCCGGGTGCGCCTGGGCGGCCAGCGTCGTCTCCCGCGCCTGGCGCAGGAGGGCGCGCAGCGGCGGGTTGCCGCGGAGATCGGCCCGCAGCACCAGGGTGTTGACGAAGAGCCCGATCAGGCCCTCGACCTCCTCGCGGTTGCGGCCGGCGGACGCGCAGCCCACGAGGAGGTCCTCCTGGCCGGTGTAGCGGTAGAGGAGAGCATCGAGGGCGGCAAGGGCGACGATGAAGAGAGTGGTCCTCTCGCTCCGGCAGAGCGCGCGCAGGCCGGCGGTCACCGCCGGCGGCAGGCGCCGGGCAACGCCGGCGCCGGCGTAGGTCTGCTGCGCCGGACGCGGATGATCGGTGAGCAGGTCGAGAGAGGTGGGCGCTCCGGCGAGCTGCCGGCGCCAATAGTCGAGCTGGGAGGCAAGCTGGGAGGCCAGAGCCTCGCCGGCGAGCCGACTCCGTTGCCAGGCCGCGAAGTCGGCGTACTGCATCGGGAGCTCCGGCAGAGGCGAAGGCGAGCCCGGCGCCGCGGCGGCGGCGTAGAGAGCCGCCAGCTCGCGCATCAGGATCTTCATCGACCACCCGTCCGCGACGATGTGGTGGACGGTCAGCAGCAGCCAGTGCTCTTCGGGGGAGAGGCGCAGCAGCGCCGTGCGCAGCAGAGGGCCGGCGGCGAGATCGAAGGGGCGGCGGGACTCCTCGGCGAGGAGCCGCCCGGCGGCGGCGGCCCGTTCCGCCTCGCCGAGGCGGCTGAGATCGATCACCGGGAGCGGCACCGGGGCGGCGGGACCGACGACCTGGAAGGGCGCCCCGGCCTCGGCGATGAAGGTCGTGCGCAAAGCCCCGTGGCGCCGCACCAGGGCGGAGAGCGCCGCGGCCAGGAGAGCCGGCGCGAGCGGCCCGGCGAGGCGCAGCGGGCAGGGGATGTTGTAGGCCGCCAGGCCCGGCGCGAGCTGATCGAGAAACCAGAGACGGCTCTGCGCGAAGGAGAGCGGCACGGCCCCGGCGCGCCGCCGCGCTTCCAGGCCGGGATCCGCGCCGTCCCCGGGCTCCCGCAGGAGAGCGGAGAGACGGCCGCCGAGGCCGGCCACGGTGGGCTGGTGGAACAGCTCGCGCAGGGGGAGATCGACACCGAAGGCTTCCCGCAGGCGGGAGACGAGCTGCGCGGCGACAAGGGAGTGGCCGCCGAGGTCGAAGAAGCTCTCGTCTCTCCCCACCCGCTCGCGCCCGAGCACCTTGCACCAGATCGCCGCGACGATCTCCTCGACCGGTCCGTGCGGAGGAGCGGCGGCTTCCTCCGCGCCGTCGAGCGCCGGCCGCGGCAGCGCCTGGAGATCGATCTTGCCGTTGGGAGTGAGCGGCAGCTCGCGCAGGAGGACGACCGCGGCGGGGATCATGTGCTCCGGCAGCTCGCCGGAGAGGGCGCGGCGCAGCGCGCCGGGATCGGTGCCCGGAAGAGCAGAGACGACGTAGGCCACCAGGCGGCGGTCGCCCGGGACGTCCTCGCGCACCGTCACCACCGCTGCGCGCACCCCGGCCTGGCGCACCAGGGCCGCCTCGACCTCGGCCGGCTCGATGCGGAAGCCGCGGATCTTGATCTGCTGGTCGGTACGGCCGAGGAATTGGAGATTGCCGTCCGCCAGCCGGCGCGCGAGGTCGCCGGTGCGGTAGAGCCGGCCGCCCGGCGGTCCGAAGGTGTCGGGCACGAAGCGCTCGGCGGTCAGATCGGGCCGGCCCAGATAGCCGCGCGCGACGCCGCCGCCGCCGATCACCAGCTCCCCGGCCACGCCCGTGGGCACCAGCCGCCCGCGGCGGTCGACGACATGAACGCGGCTGCCCGCGAACGGCCGGCCGATCGGCACGGCGCCGAAACCGGCGGGCCGTCCGATGGACTCGAAGAAGGTCGTGTCGATGGTCGCCTCGGTGACGCCGTAGGCATTGAGCAGGCGGATCCCGGGGCCGCACAGGCGGCGGGCGCGCGCGTGCTCGTCGACCCGCCAGGCGTCCGAGCCGACGATGAGCAGGCGGAGGAAATCCAGCCGCCCGCCGGCCGCGTCGAGGTGGTCCATGAGGAGCCGCAGCACGGCGGGGACGAGGTCGGCGCTCTCGATCCCCCACCGGCGCAGGAAGCGCAGCAGCCCGGCGGGGTCGCCGAGGAGATCGGGCGGGCAGACGACCAGGGTCCCGCCGGAAGCCAGGGTGCGGAAGGTCTCGCCGGCGAAGACGTCGAAGGAGAACGAGGCCGCCTGGAGAGTGACGCGCGGCGGCGCGCCCGGCTCCCAGAGCCTCTCCCAGGCCTGGCACGCGGCGCTCAGGGAGCCCTGGCTGACGACGACTCCCTTGGGCCGGCCGGTGGAGCCGGAGGTGTAGAGGACGTAGGCGGCGGAGGCGGCCTCGATCGGCGCCCACTCCGAGGGCATGCTCGTTCCTCCCCCCTGGGCGGGAGGCGGTTGGGAAAGGGGGGAGGTTAGGAGGGGGGCGCTGACTTCGGGCACGCCGCTGGACATGGGGAGCTTGTGGCCGTTCGAATCGCCCCCCTCCTGGCCTCCCCCCTGCTCCAACCCTCCCCCTCCCAGGGGGGAGGAAACCTCCTCCTCCAGGCTCAGAATCGGCACGCCCGACACCGGCAGGCGGTCGGCCAAATGCGGCGGCACGAGCACCAGGGCGGGCCTCGCATCGGCGAGCATGAAGGCCAGGCGCTCGCGGGGATAGGCGGGGTCGAGAGGGACGTAGGCGCCGCCGGCAAGCTGGACGGCGAGGACGGCGGCGAACAGCTCCGGGGTGCGCTCGGCGAAGATGCCGACGCGCGACTCGGGGCCGACGCCGTGGGCGCGGAGGCGGCGGGCGAGGTCCTCGGCGCGCCGCAGGAGATCGCCGTAGGTGAGAGTCTCCTCCCGGGCGACCACCGCCGCCCGGTCGGGCCACCGCGCCGCGGCCGCGGCGATGCGCTCGATCATCCGGGGAAGCGCGGGGAAATCCTCTCCGGCACCGGACCACTCGGTGTCCAGTTGGTGGCGCTCCGCGGCGGTGAGCAGCGGCAGCTCGGAGAGGCGCGCCGCGGGCGCCGCCACGGCGCCGGCGAGGAGCTGGCGGAAGTGGCCGAGCAGGCGCTCGATGGTGGTGGGCTCGAACAGGTCGAGCGCGAAGTCGGCGGTGACCGCCAGCTCCCCGCCGTCCTCCTCCGCCGTCTCCACGTTGACCGAGAGGTCGAGCTTGGCCAGCCGGAAGGCGGCGTCGAGAAGGGTCAGGCGCAGGCCCGGCGGGCTCGGCAGGCCGCGGCCGGCCGGGCCCGCCTCGAGGAGGACCTGGATCACCGGGGAGCGCGACAGATCGCGCTGGGGGTGCAGCTCCTCGACGAGAAGGTCGAACGGCAGGTCCTGGTTGGCATAGGCCTCCAGGGCGACCCGGCGGGTGCCGCGCAGGAGATCCAGGAAGGGCGGGTCCCCCTGCATCTCGATGCGGAAAGGCAGCATGTTGATGAAGAAGCCGATCAGGCCGGCGGTGTCGGGGCGGTGGCGGTTGGCGGCCGGCGTGCCGAGGAGCAGGTCGTCGCGGCCGGTGAGGCGCTGGAGGAGGGCGCCAAAGGCCGCCAGCAGGAGCATGAAGGGGGTGACGGCCTCGCCGCGGATCAACCCGCGCAGCTCCGGCGGCTCCGGCCAGCTCACGGTGCGGAGGCCGCCGCGGAAGCTCTGCACCGCCGGCCTCGGGTGGTCCGCCGGCAGATCGAGGACGGTGGGCGCCCCGGCGAGACGCTGGCGCCAGGTTGCGAGCTGGCCGGCGAGAGCGCCGGCCGCCAGCTCGCGGTGCTGGCGGATGGCGAAATCGGCGTACTGGAGCGGTGGCTCGGGCAGGGGCGACGGCCGGCCGGCGGCGGCGGCCTCATGGAGCACCGCCAGCTCGCGCAGCAGGATCCCCAGCGACCAGCCGTCCGCGGCGATGTGGTGGAGGGCGAGGAGGAGCACGTGCTCCGCGCCGCCGAGGCGCAGCAGGGCGATGCGCAGGACCGGGCCATGGGCGAGGTCGAACGGGCGGCTCCCCGCCTCGTCGATCCACCGCGCGGTCTCGGCCGCCCGCGCCGCCGCGGGGAGAGAGGACAGGTCGATCCGCGCCAGGATCCGCTCCGGGACCTCGCCGGCCCGTTGGCAGGGGCTCCCCCGTCCGTCATCCACATAGACCGTGCGCAGGACGGCATGGCGGCGCACGATCTCGCGCAGGGCGGCGGCGAGGACGTCCGCGCCCAGCGGTCCCTCGATGCGCAGCGGGAAGACCATGTTGTAGGCCGTCGACCCGGGATCGAGCTGGTCCAGGAACCAGAGCCGGCTCTGCGCATAGGAGAGGGGGATGGGACCTTCCCGCGGGATCTCCGCGGCGGCGGCGGGTGCCTGGCCAAAAATCCGGCTGTCGATCCGGCTGTCGATCCGGCTTTCGATCCAGGCGGCCATGCGGGCCACGGTAGGCGCCTCGAACAGCGCCTGCACCGACACCTCCACGCCGAGCTTCCGGCCGATCTCCAGAATGACCCGCATGGCGATGAGAGAGTGGCCGCCGAGGTCGAAGAAGCTCTGCCCGGCTCCCACGGCGGGAAGGCCGAGAGCCTCCGCCCAGATCAGGCTCAGCTCCTTCTCCAGGGAGGTCAGGAGGAGAGCGCCGCTCTCGTCCGGCGCGGCGGCGGCCTCGCGTCCGGCGAGGGTGGCGGCCAGGGCGGAACGGTCCAGCTTGCCGTTGGGGGTCAGCGGCAGGCTGGAGAGGGGGACGAACAGCGCCGGCACCAGCGGCTCCGGCAGCTCTTCCCGGAGAGCCGCGCGCAGCTCGGCGCCTGCCGCCGACGGGACCACGAAGGCCACGAGGCGATCGGAGATCGCCAGGACCGCGCACTCCCGCACCCCGGGCTGCCGCATCAGGGCCGCCTCGATCTCTCCCAGCTCGATGCGGAAGCCGCGGATCTTCACCTGGTGGTCGAGACGGCCGAGGAATTCGAGCTCGCCGTCGCCGCGGAGCCTGGCCAGATCTCCCGTGCGGTACAGCCGCCCGCCCGGCGCGCCGTGAGGATCGGGAACGAAGCGCTCCGCCGTCAGGTCCGGCCGGCCGAGATAGCCGCGGGCCAGGCCGGCGCCGCCGAGGCAGACCTCGCCGGAGACACCGAGGGGGACCGGCGAGAGCCGCCGGTCCAGCACATACGCCCGGCCCCCCGTGATCGGACGCCCGATCGCGGGGCTCTCCACGCGCCTCGGCATCCGGGCGAACGTCGAATAGGTCGTGTCTTCGGAAGGCCCATAGAGGTTGTAGACGCGCGCCGCCGCCGTGCTCTCGTAGATCGACCGCACCAGCGACCCCTTCAGCGCCTCGCCGGCCAGGTTGACCGTGCGCACCGACCTCGGAACGCCGCCGGAGCGCACCAGCTCGGCCATGACCGACGGGACCGTGTTGACCAGCGTCACCTGCGCCGCCGCCGGGTGGAACGGCAGGGCCAGCCCGCTCTCCCCCACCACCACCGTACCGCCGCAGGCCAGGGGGACGAAGATCTCGAAGACCGAGAGATCGAAGCAGACCGACGTGCCGGCGAAGACCGCCGCCAAGTCCTCGGGCGGGGAGACCGCCAGCGCCCAGCGCACCAGCGCCACGGCGCTGCGGTGCTCCAGGGCGACGCCCTTGGGGGTGCCGGTGGAGCCGGAGGTGTAGATGACGTAGGCGAGGGTCTCACCCCCCGGGAGAGCCGATGGAATGAGGGAACCGAGAGGGGACGGGGGTGAGATCTCCTCCAAAAACACCGGCACCACCGCCGCCGGCACGCTCTCTCCAAACCGCTCCAGCAGCCCCCGTCGCGTCACCAGCACGGCGGCGCCGGAATTCTCCAGCAGGAAGGAGACCCGCGGCGCCGGGTAGGCGGGATCGATCGGCACGTAGGCGCCGCCGCTCTTGAGCACGGCGAGGAGGGCCACGACCAGCTCGGCCGAACGGTCGAGCAGCACGCCGGCCAGGACCTCCGGCCCGACGCCCATCTTGCGGAGATGGCGGGCCAGCGCCTCGGCCCGTTCGTTCAGCTCGCGGTAGGTCAGGCTCTCCTTATCGGGGCCGCCGGGTCCGATCACGGCCGTGGCGCCCGGCGTGCGTGCGGCCTGCGCCTCGAAGAGCTGGTGCAGAGAGGTACCGGGATCGGCCGGCACGGTCCCCGCGGTGTCGCCGGTGTCGTTCCATTCGACCAGGATCTGCGCCCGTTCGGCCGCCGAGAGCAGAGACAGCTCGGACAGCCGCCGGCCCGGATCGGCCACCGCCGCCGACAGCAGGCTCACCAGATGCCCGGCCATCCGCGCGATGGCCGGCTGCGCGAACAGGTCCGTGGCGTACTCGAAGGCGAGGACGATCTCCTCTTCTCGCTCCCGCGCGTAGAGAATGAGATCGAGCTTCGCCACGGGGAGCTCCGGCTCCAGGAAGACGAAGCGCAGACCCGGCGGCGAGGCCACCGGGGCCGGCCCCTCGACCGCCAGCATCACCTGGATCAGCGGCCAGCGTGACAGGTCCCGCTGCGGACGCAGGGCCTCGACGAGAGCCTCGAACGGCACGGCCTGGTGAGCGAAAGCCGCCAGGCAGACCTCGCGGGTCCGCCCGAGCAGCTCGCCGAACCCGGGGTCGCCGGACAGGTCGGCCCGCAATGCCAGGGTATTGACGAAGAAACCGATCAGCCCCTCCACCTCGGGGCGGTCGCGGCCCGCGATCGGCGAGCCCACCAGCAGATCGTCCCGGCCGGTCACGCGCTGGAGATAAGCCTGGAAGCCGGCGAGCAAAGTCATGAAGAGGGTGGCCCCGCTCGCGCGCCCGAGATCGCGCAAGGCGGCGGTGAGACCCGCCGGCAGAGCCGCGCTCAGGGTGGCGCCGCGGAAGCTCTGGACCGGCGGGCGCGGATGATCGGCCGGCAGCTCCAGGACCTCGGGGACGCCGCGCAAGGCCCGGCGCCAGAAGTCGAGCTGCTCCGCCAGCACCTCCGCCGGCAGGTGGTCCCGCTGCCAGGCCGCGAAATCGGCGTACTGCCAGGGCAGGCTCGGCAGCCCGGAGGCGCTGTAGAGCGCCGCCAGCTCGCGCATCAGGATGTCGGTCGACCAGCCGTCGAAGGCGATGTGGTGGACCGTGAAGAGGAACAGATGCTCAAGCTCCCCGAGGCGCACCAGGCGGGCGCGCAGCACCGGCCCGGTCTCCAGGTCGAACGGCTGCACGGCGTCGGCGGCGAGGAGGCGCCGCGCCGCGGCATCGCGGAGCCCCGCCGGCAGGCCGGCGAGGTCGATGCACGGCAGGGGGATCGGCATCTCGATCTCGTGAGTGGCGGGATGAACGATCTGCCGCGGCTGCTCCGTGTCTTGCGTGTAGGTGGTGCGCAGCACGGAGTGGCGGCCGGCGACGCCGGCCAGGGCGCCGGCCAGCGCCGCCGGATCGAGCGCGCCCTCGATCCGCCAGCGGAGCGGGATGTTGAAGGTGTGCGCGCCGGGAAAGAAACGGTCGAGGAACCAGAGCTGCTGCTGGGAGTGCGAGAGGGGGATCAGCCCGCCCTCCGGCCGGGGCCGTGCCTCGGCCGGCGCGGCAGGCTGCGTGTCCGCGATCCGCGCCGCCAGGCGGGCCACGGTGGGGGCCTCGAAGAGCGCGCGCACCGACAGCTCCACCCCGAATTTCCGGCGGATCTCCAGGACGACCCGCATCGCCAGCAGGGAGTGGCCGCCGAGGTCGAAGAAGCTTTCGTCGAGCCCGACCTGCGGGATGCCGAGAGCTTGCGTCCAGATCCCTCCCAGCTCCGCTTCGAGCGCGGTCCGCGGCTCCGGAGCCGCCCGCTCCGGCAGCGCCGGCAGCGCTCCCTGGGGCTGGGCGGCCAGCGCCGCCAGAGCCCGGCGGTCGAGCTTGCCGTTGGGCGTCAAGGGCAGCCTGGGAACGACCACGAAGAGCGCCGGCACCAGGGGCTCCGGCAGCATCTTTCTGAGCGCTGCGCGCAGCTCCGCGGCCAGGCTCTTCTCCGGCGCGTCTTCGACCGCCGGGACCACGAACGCCACCAGGCGGCTGGCTTCCCCATCCGCTTCGGGCAGCGCGAGAACCGCGCTCTCGCGCACCGAGGGTTGCGCGGCCAAAGCCGCTTCGATCTCGCCCAGCTCGATGCGGAACCCCCGCACTTTCACCTGGTGATCGATCCGGCCGAGGAACTCCAGCTCTCCGTCCAGCCCGTTCAAGCGATACCGCGCCAGGTCGCCCGTCCGGTACAGCCGTCCGCCCGGCTCGCCATGGGGATCGGGGATGAATCGTTCGGCCGTCAGGTCCGGCCGGCCGAGATAGCCGCGCGCCAGGCCCGCGCCGCCAAGATAGACCTCCCCCGGCACGCCGATAGGGACCGGAGACAGGCCGCGGTCCAGGACATAGGCCTGCCCCCCCGCGATCGGCCGGCCGATCGAAGGGCTCTCCGTCTTCCGAGAGGACCTGGGAATCAAGGCGAAGGTCGAGTAGGTCGTGTCCTCCGAGGGACCGTAGAGGTTGTAGACGCGAGCCGCGCCGGTGCGTTCGTAGATGGACCGCACCAGGCTCCCCTTCAACGCCTCACCGGCAAGGTTGACCGTGCGCACCGCGGCGGGGACACCGCCGGAGCGCACCAGCTCGGCGATGGCCGAAGGGACCGTGTTGATCAGCGTCACCGCCGCCGCCGCCGGGTGGAACGGCAGCGCCAGAGCGTTCTCTCCCACCACGACGGCGCCGCCGCAGGCCAGGGGGACGAAGATCTCGAAGATGGAGAGATCGAAACAGACCGAGGTGCCGGCGAAGACGGCCGCCAGCTCTGCCGGCGCGAAGACCTCCAGGGCCCAGAGGACCAGCGCCACGGCGCTCCGGTGCTCGAGCGCGACCCCTTTCGGTGCTCCGGTCGATCCCGATGTGTAGATGATGTAGGCGAGGGCCTCCGGGAAGGATGATCCTGCTTTTCGGGTGGTGGCGCCCCTCTCCCGGGCGGGCGTGAGGTCCTCCTCCAAAAACACCGGCACCGCCGCTTGTTTCCGGACGCTTGGCAGGCTCTCCGCAAACCGCTCCAGCAAGCCGCGGCGGGTGATCAGCACCGCGGCCCCGGAATTCTCCAGGAGAAATGCCACGCGCGGCGCCGGGTAGGCCGGATCGATCGGCACGTAGGCGCCGCCGCTCTTGAGCACGGCGAGAAGAGCCACGATCAGGTCGATCGAGCGCTCCAGAAGGACGCCCACCAGGATCTCCGGCCCCACGCCCAGCGCCCGGAGATGCGCCGCCAGGCTCCCGGCCCGCGCATCCAGCTCCCGATAGGTCAGGCGCCCGCCGTCGGGACCAATCAGAGCCGTGGCGCCGGGAGCCCGCGCCGCCTGGGCTTCGAAGAGCCGGTGCAGGCCGGCCGCGCCCGCCGGCTGCGGCGAAACAGCCGTATCGTTCCATTCCACCAGGATCTGTGCCCGCTCGGCCGCCGTGAGCAGGGGGAGCTCGGAGAGCCGCCGGCGCGGATCGGCCACCGCCGCCGCGAGCAGGCTCGCCAGATGTCCCGCCATCCGCTCGATCGTCGCCCTCTCGAACAGGTCCGTGGCAAACTCGAAGATCAGCAGCAGCCCCGCCCCCGGCTCGCGGACGAAGAGGGTGAGATCGAATTTCGCGGCGCTGATCTCCAGCTCCAGGGGGAGGAAGCGCGGCGGCGTCCCTCTCCCGGAGGCCGGGGCCGGCTGCGGCACCGGCTGGACCGACCCCTCGACCGCCAGCATCACCTGCAGGAGGGGCGAGCGCGACAGGTCCCTCTCCGGCCGCAGCTCCTCGACCAGCAGCTCGAAGGGCAGATCCGCCCGGGCGTAGGCGCGCAGAGCGGTCTCGCGCGTCCGCGCCAGCAGGGTCAGGAAGCTCGGGTCTCCGGAGAGGTCCGCCCGCAGCGCCAGGGTGTTGACGAAGAAGCCGATGAGCTTCTCCACCTCCCCCCGGCCGCGCCCGGCGACGGGTGAGCCCACCAGCAGATCGGTCTGCCCCGTGGCGCGCCCGAGGAGAGCGTCGAGCCCCGCCAGCAGCAACATGAACAGGGTCGCCCCCTGCTCCCGTCCCAGGCGCTTGAGCGCCGCGCCGCCACCCTCCCCGTCCTCCGCCAGGCGCGACTCCAGGGTGGCGCCGCGGAAGCTCTGCATGGCGGGGCGCGGATGGTCGGCCGGCAGCTCCAGGACACCCGGCGCGCCCTCCAGGGCGCGCCGCCAGAAGCCGAGCTGCTCCTCCAGGGCCTCGCCGGTGAGCTGGCCGCGCTGCCAGACCGCGAAGTCCGCGTACTGCCAGCCCAGCTCCGGCAAGGGGGATGGGCGCCCGTCGACAAAAGCGCCGTAGAGATCGGCCAGCTCCTGGAGGAGGATGTCGGTCGACCAGCCGTCGAAGGCGATGTGGTGGACGTCGAGGAGGAGTCGGTGCTCGCGCCCGCCGAGCCGCAGCAGGGCGGCGCGCAGCACCGGCCCCGCTTCCAGGTCGAACGGCCGCAGGGCGTCCTCCCGGCCCAGCCGGCGGGACTGCGCCGCGCCGAGCTCCTCCGGCAAGCCGGTGAGGTCGATTACCGGCAGCACCGGCAAGGCAAAGGCACCCGCGGGAGAGGCGGGGTGGATCACCTGGCGCGGCCCCTCCGTGCCCTCCGCGTAGGTGGTGCGCAGCACGGCGTGGCGGCGCACGATCTCGCCCAGGGCGCCGGCGAGCGCCGCCGGGGCGAGGTCTCCCTCGATCCCCATCCGGAACGGCAGGTTGTAGACCGGGGAGCCGGGAGTGAAGCGGTCCAGGAACCAGAGGCGCTGCTGGGAGTAGGACAGGGGGATGGGACCGGAGGACCGCGCCGGAGCGGATGCCATCGAAACCGCCAAGCCCGCGCCCGCGATCCGCGCCGCCAGGCCGGCCACCGTGGAGGCCTCGAACAGGTCGCGCGCCCGCAGCTCGACCCCGAAGGTCCGCCGCACCCGCGACAGCACCTGCATCGCTTGCAAGGAGTCGCCGCCGAGGGCGAAGAAGTCGTCCTCCGTCCCCACTCCGGAGACGCCCGGCAGCTCCTCCCAGATCCGTGCCAGCTCCTCCTCCACCGGCGTCCGCGGCGCGCTCCCGCCCCGCCGCTCCGCCGCCGGCCGGAGCCGCGCCAGCGCCCGGCGGTCCACTTTGCCGTTGGCCGTCAAGGGAAAGGCGTCGAGGAACACCCAGCCCGCCGGGATCATGGGCTCGGGGAGGCGGCCGCGCAGGAAATCGCGCAGGTCTTCGCGCAGCTCCCCGGAAACCATGGTCTCCCCCGGCCGCGGCACGACGCAGGCGAGGAGCCGCAGGTCGGCCGCGAGGCCGCTCGGGCCGGGCTGCGCCACCACCGCCGCCGCGGCCACCGCCGGATGGGCGGCGAGGGCAATCTCGACCTCCCCCGGCTCGATGCGGAAGCCGCGGATTTTCACCTGCTGGTCCATGCGCCCGAGAAAGAGGAAGCGGCCGTCGGGCAGCGCGCGCACCAGGTCGCCGGTGCGGTAGACGCGGGCGCCCGGCTCGCCGCCGAGGCCCGCCGTGGGATCGGGGACGAAGCGCTCGGCCGTCAGATCGGGCCGCCCGAGATAGCCGCGGGCGAGACCGTCGCCGCCCGCCAGCAGCTCGCCGTCCTCCACCACGGCCCGCGTCCGGGCGACCGGCCAGCCGATCGGGATCGATTGCGACTCGTCGACCTCGGCGGCGTCCGACATCGGATTGCAGCAGGTGAAGGTGGTGTTCTCGGTCGGCCCGTAACCGTTGATCACCGTGCAGCCGGGCAGCGCCGCGAGAGCCTGCCGCACGTGCCGGGGCGAGAGGACGTCGCCGCCCGCCAGGAGCTGGCGCACGCCGCGCAAGCCTTGGAGGTTGTTCTCCACCATCTGGTGGAACAGGCCGGCGGTGAGCCAGAGAGTCGACACCCGGTGGCGCGCGATGACCTCGCCCAGCTCTTCGAGCGCGAGGCCGCCTTGCCAGGAATAGATCACCAGCCGGGCGCCGTTGGCCAGGGCGCCCCAGATCTCCAGCGTCGAGGCGTCGAAGGAGACCGGCGCCAGGAGGAGGAAGGTCTCGCCGGCATCGAGCCGCGCGAAATTGGTTCCCCGCACCAGGCGGACGATTCCGCGGTGCGGCACGGCCACGCCCTTGGGCCGTCCCGTGGTCCCCGAGGTGAACATCACATAGGCGAGGTTGTCCGCCGCGGCGGCGCCGCCTCGCGCCACGCCATCGCCGAGGCCCTCCTCCCAGCCCGCCTCCAGGACCATGGCCGCCCCCGCCTCCGCGAGGAGGCTCGCCAGGCGTTCCGGCGGCGTCGACGGCTCGAAGGGGACGAAGACGCCGCCGGCTTTGAGCACGGCGAGGAGAGTCACCACCAGATCGAGCGAGCGCTCCATCACCACCGCCACCCGCATCTCCGGACCGGCGCCGCGCCGCCGCAGGGCTCCCGCGAGCCGCGCCGCGCGCGCGTCGAGCTCGCGATAGGTCAGGCAGGCCTCATTCCACACCAGTGCCACGGCATCGGGCGTCCGCGCGGCCCATTCGGCCACCAGATCGTGCACGCAGGCATCGCGTGGATATGTGCTCTCAAACTCGTTCATCGATCAACCCGCGGAGCTCGCGCAGCCGGCGCCCCAGGGCTCCGGCTTCGGCGAGCCTCCCCTCCGCCCAGCGGCCGGCGGTTATGAATTTCAGATTGGCGCGGGCGGCGTAGAGCGCGGCCTCGCCGTTGGCGAGCGCGCTCAGCGCCGCGGCGGCGGCTTCGCCCCGGGCGTTCTTGAAACCCTTGTCATGGAGCTCCAGCGCCAGCCCGGCGACGGCGAGGCAGTCGTCCGTGATCCCCATCGGAATCTCGATCGCGCGCCGCAGGGCTTTTTCTTTTTCCATGTCCCGGTTCGCTCTCAGCTTCCAGAATTCATCGAACGCCGCGGCGTCCGCGTCCACGGCGCCGCGCAGGCGCTCGGAGAGTCTCCGCGCTTCGTCCAGAATGGTCTCCGCCCTCTCCCGCAACGGCTCCTGATCGCCGTTTTTCCCGGCGGCACGGAGGGTGTAGAGAGCCACGGACTGGAGCAGGCTGCCGGCGAGGGCACCGGCCAGGGCGGTGGCGCTGCCGGCACCCGGCGTGTTCTTTCCCGCCGCGAAAAGCTCCAGAAGATCCTGCGCGGTGCGGTCGAGAAAGCCGCTCATGGAACGGTTTTCTCGAGGATCGGCTTTTTGGCCAGGTAGAGGCCGGCGGTGGTGACCAGGGTTCCGGCGAGGATGGCGGCGACGTAGAGGCCGAGATGCTGGACGGCGTGCGGAATCAGCAGGACGAAGACACCGCCGTGCGGCACCATGAGCTGCACACCGGCGGCGAGGGAGATGGCGCCGGTGACGGCGGAGCCGGCGACGAGGCAGGGGATGACGCGCAACGGGTCCTTGGCGGCGAAGGGGATGGCGCCTTCGGTGACGAAGGAGATGCCGAGCACGGCCGCGGCTTTGCCGGCGTCGCGTTCTTCCTGTGTGAAACGGTTTTTGAACAGCGCCGCGGCGAGGGCGAGGCCCAAGGGCGGCGTCATGCCCGCGGCCATGACGGCGGCCATCGGGCCGTAGACTTTCGAGGCGAGGAGGCCGACGGCGAAGGTGTAGGCGGCCTTGTTGAGAGGCCCTCCCATGTCGAACGCCATCATCGCTCCGAGCAGCACGCCGAGCACGAGGGCGCTGGTCTGTTGCATGCCGTTGAGCCAGGCGGTCAAGGCGTTGAGCAGGAGGGTGACCGGCGGACCGATCACGAAAATCATCACCAGACCGACGAGGAGAGTCGAGAGCAGAGGCAGGATCAGGACCGGCTTCAGACCTTCGAGGTTCCGCGGCAGCTTGATGAAATCGTTCATCAGCTTGGTGACATAACCGGCCAGGAAGCCGGCGGCGATGCCGCCGAGAAATCCGGCGCCCAGACTCATCGCGAGCATGCCGCCGATCAAGCCCGAGGTGAGGCCCGGCCGGTCGGCGATCGAATAGGCGATGAAGGCGGCGAGCACGGGAACATAAAGCTGAAAGGCGGTGCCGCCGCCGATCTTCAGCAGCGCCCAGGCGAGCGTGCCTGGGTGGTCGCCCGCATCAAGGCCGCCGAGCGCGAAGGCGAGGGCGATCAGCAGGCCGCCGGCGACGACCAGGGGCAGCATGTAGGAGACGCCGGTCATCAGGTGCTTGTAGGGACCGGTGCGGCCGGCGGAGCGCGGTTTCTGAGGCTTCGCCGAATCGGCCGGACCGGCCGGCGGAACGGGCAGCGCCAGGGCCTCGCGGATGAGCTTCTGGCCATCGTGCAGCGCCGCCTTGGTGGATGTCTGGACGAGGCGCTTGCCGGCGAAGCGCGCGGTGTCCACGTGGGCGTCGGCGGCCACGATGACGGCGTCGGCGCGCTCGATCTCCTCGCCGGTGAGCAGGCTCTTGGCGCCGACCGAGCCTTGGGTTTCGACGCGGATCTCATGGCCGAGCGCCGCGGCCGATTTCTTCAAGGCTTCGGCGGCCATGAAGGTGTGCGCGATGCCGGTGGGACAGGAGGTCACGGCGACGAGGAATTTGCCGGCCGCCGGAGAAACGGTCGGACGGGGCGGCGCCGGCGCCTCTTGCGGCTTCTCTTCCTCTCCGAGCTCGGCGAGCGCGTTTTCGAGGACGGCGCGGGTGCGGGTGATCGCCGCGCTGACCGGGACGGCCAGCATCGGCTTGCCCTTGAAGCGCTCCATGTCGACCTGGATGTCCGAGGCGACGAGCACCACGTCCGCCGCGGCGATATCCTGATCCGTCAGCGGATTCTTTCTCCCGTCGGCGCCCTGGGTCTCGACTTTGATCTCGTGTCCCATGAGCACGGCGGTCCTCTTCAGCGCTTCGGCCGCCATCAGAGTGTGCGCCACGCCGGTCGGACAGCCGGTGACCGCTACGATTTTCGCCATGGGCTGCGCTCCTGCTGATCCGGCAATAATTCGATCTCGACCCGCTCGATGAGCCGGCGATGCTCTTCGCGGTCCGCGATCCCGGCGCCGATCCGCGTCACCGCGTAGGCGCCGCTCGCCGTCGCGATGCGCGCGACGTCTTCCAGGAGCAGGCCGCGGAGCATGGCGTAGACGATCCCGCCGACCATCGCGTCTCCCGCTCCGACGGTGCTGCGGACGGTGACGGCGGGCGGCCGGGCCAGCAGCGCCTGTCCGCGGTCCACGAAGACGGCGCCGTCGCCGCCCATCGAGACCACCACCCTCTGCACACCGCGATCCAGCAGCGATGCGGCGGCGGCG
>Ga0307506_10000042_pt1 | contig 55665 bp, 52 predicted proteins | sample 25_S_MG_FD_202175 | JGI IMG/M metagenome (GOLD analysis project Ga0307506, IMG submission 202175) | Soil microbial communities from Populus trichocarpa stands in riparian zone in the Pacific Northwest, United States - 25_S | ecosystem: Environmental > Terrestrial > Soil > Riparian zone > Trees... | reverse complement strand
AGGCACATCACGCGGTAGGGCAGGCCGAGGAGCTGGAGGACTTTCTCGGCGTGGCCGGTCAGCTCCTCCAGGGCGTCGAAGCTCTTCTCCGGCACGGTGAGCTGCACCAGCTCGACTTTGTTGAACTGGTGCTGGCGGATGAGGCCGCGCACGTCCTTGCCGTAGGAGCCGGCCTCGCTGCGGAAGCACGGGGTGTAGGCCGTGTAGCGGACCGGGAGCTGCGCCTCGTCCAGGATCTCGTCGCGGTGCAGGTTGGTCAGCGGCACCTCGGCGGTGGGCACGAGGTAGTACGGAAACCCCTCCAGCTTGAAGAGGTCCTGCGCGAACTTGGGGAGCTGGCCGGTGCCGACCAGAGACTCGCGGTTGACGGCGAACGGCGGCAGGACCTCCTTGTAGCCATGCTCGCCGGTGTGCAGGTCGAGCATGAAGGAGATCAGGGCGCGCTCCAGGCGGGCTCCCGCGCCGAAGGAGACGGTGAAGCGCGCGCCGGTCACCTTGGCGCCGCGCTCGAAGTCGAGGATGCCGAGCTCCGGACCGAGATCCCAGTGGGCCTTGGGAGCGAAGGAGAAGGTCCGCGGCGTGCCGACCGTGCGCTCGCAGCGGTTGGCGCTCTCGTCCTTGCCGCGCGGCGCGCCGGCATCGGGCAGGTTGGGGATCGAGAGCTCGACGCCCGCCATCTCCGGCTCGATGGCGGCGAGGCGGGCTTCCAGCTCCTCGATGCGCGCCTTCAGGCGGCCGACGGCGGCCATGGCCTCGGCGGCATCGCCGCCTTGCTGCTTGACCTTGCCGATGGCGCGGCTCGCTTCGTTGCGCTGCCGCTTCAGCTCTTCGACCTCGACGAGGTCGGCGCGGCGCTCGGTGTCCAGGCGGAGCCAGATGTCGAGCAGGGCAGGATCCGCATTGCGGTCCGCCAGGGCCTGGCGAACCATTTCAGGGTCTTCGCGTAAAAGATCTCGTGAGAGCATGGCGGGCTCAGCATATCTCGGTCAGCGCACAGCGGGCGGGAAACCGATAACATCCAGCCGCGGCGCTCATCGTGAACGACTCCCGTCCCCTCTCCCTGACCGACAGCCTCCTGCGGGCGGCCGTGCCTCTCGCGGCGATGGCAGCCATGGCGGCGTTCGCCGCGCGCGAGCCCGCCGCGGCGGCCACGGAGGGGCTGTACCTGGCGGTGCTCTCCGGCGCGGCCCTCCTCGCGGTGGCCTCTCTGGCGCCGACGCCCGCGGCCGAGCTGGGGGCCGGCGCGGTGCTGGCGGCGGGTTGCGTCTGGACACTTCCCGCCGGGCCGGGCCGGGGCGCGGCCGTGACTCTGCTCCTCACGGCTCTCTTCGCGATTGCCGCCGCCCGGCGCCTGGCCGCCTGCCTGCCGGATCTCCCTCTGGACGTCGCGCTGCCGCTCGCCCTCGGCGTCCAGGTGCTGCTGCGCGGCGAGCTCCTGTTTCAGCCGCAGGCCAACCTTCGGACGCTGGTGGCCCTCCTCGCGCTTCCGGCGGCGGGCGCGGTGGCCGCCGGGATGCTGGCGCGGCGGCACGGCGGTGGGCCGGCTCTCCTGGCGACCGGCACGGTCCTCGTCCTGGCGCCGGGCTGGAACGTGGCCGCGACCCTGGGGCTCATCGCGTTGGCGGCTGGCGATCAGCTTGCCCGGCCGGAGCTGGGACGGATCGGGCGCAGCGTGGCGTTGCTGATTCTGATCGCGCCCATCGCCTGGGAGCCGGGACCGGGGCTGGCCGCGGCGGCCGCCGGGCTGGCTCTCTGGCGTCCGCGGCTGGCGCTGGGCCTCGCCGTCCCGCTCGCCGCCGCTCTCCTCTGGGCGGGCTCCCGGGGCCACAGCCCCTACCCAGCTCCTCTCGACGGCATCGTATTGCTGATCCTTCTCCTGCCGGGCCTTCTGCCGGGCACCATTCCGGCGGCTGAGGACCAGCTTCTGTGGGTACTGACGGCCCTCGTCCTGGCGGCGGCGGTGCCGCGCATCCCCGATGCGTCGGCTCTGGCGGCTCCGTTGGCTCTGGCTGCTCTGGCGATCCGGAGGAGCGGTCCGGCGGTGGTGCCGCAGCGGGTCTGGACCGGTGCATTGGTGGGAGGTACGGCGCTCCTCGCCGCCTATCCATGGCTGCGCGCGGACCCCTTGATCTCGGCGGTCGCTCTCGCCGGCCTGGCTCCCGGAGAGGTCCCGGGCTGGCACGGCGCGGCGGCGGTGCTCGCCGCGTTTCTGATCCTCGCGACTGTCCTCCGGGCCGTTCGAGAGGCCCACCGGGCCGGCGGCGCGGCGGCGGCGGCGATCTTTCTGGCGATTTTTCTCCATCTGCCTGGGCGAGGCGCTCCGCTCCTGCCGCCCGAGTCGGGTGTGATCCTTGATCCGGTGCATCCGGCCTGGGCCGCCGCCTTCGCGGCGCCACGGCGGATCGGTGCGGTGGTGGTCGAATCGAGCCTCTCCGGCGGCGCGGCTCTGGCGGACGGCACGCCGGTGGCGCGGGTGCTCCTGCGCGACGATGCCGGGCGGAGCGTTCTCTGGATCTTGCGCGCCGGCGAAGGGACCGGCGAATGGGCGGCCCGGCGGCCGGACGTGGAGAGGACGGCCCGGCTGCGCTCACCGCCGGCCTGGATCTCCTGGATCGCCCGGAGCGATGAGAATGCCTTTTTCGCCCAGCGCTACCGCGCCGCCTGGAGCCTGGAGGAGCCGGCGCGCTTCACCCACCTGCGCGTGGAGATCGCCCGCGACCTGCCGGCGGACGTGGGCTTGACCCTGCACCAGGTGGAGGTGCGGCGGTGAGGGCGGCCGCGCCGGCCTTCGCGGTGCTTGCCGCGGCGGCTGTCCTCTCTCTGCTCGCCCAGGCGCTGCTGCCTCTGCCCGCGGGCGATCCGTTCCGCGGCACGCTGGTGATCCTGCCTCTGATCCTCGCCGGTTTGCGGGAGATCCGCCGCTGGTGCGAGCGGGTGGGCGGCGAGGCGCTCGCTCCGGGCGGGACGGCCGGCGAGGTCGGGGCTCTGGTTTTTCTGCTCCTCCTCGTGGCGGCCCGCCCGCATCTGGCGCTGGCGCGGGCCGACGACGTCCTCGCGGCGGGGCTCCTGCTGGTCCTCGCTCACCGGCTGGGCCGCCAGGTCCTGGCCTTCCGGCCGCTCCTGGGCACACAGGTGCCGGCCCGGCCGTCGGTCCTGTTCTTTTTACTGCCGCTGGCCGCCTACCTGGCGATCCTGCCGTGGTCCACCGGCCACCGCCAGCCCGATGGCGACGAGCCGTTCAATCTTCTCATCACGCACAGCCTGGCCTACGATTTCGACGCCGACCTGACGGACAACTACGCCCGGGGCGATTGGAAGCACTTCATGGAGCGGCCGATCGAGCCTCAGCCCGGCGATCCGCGGGGGGCGCATGGCGAGATCTATTCGCGGCACAACGAGCTCCTCCCCCTCCTCCTGACGCCCGCCTATCGCTTGGCGGGCAAGAACGGTGCCCTCGCCACGATGGCGCTGCTCACCGCGTTCCTCGCCTGGATGATGGTGCGCCTGGCGCGCCACTATGTCCCCGACCGGCCCGGCGAGGTGCTCACGGCCTGGGCCTTGACGGCGTTCGCTCCGCCGCTCCTCCTCTACTCCTATCAGGTCTGGGTGGAGGTGCCGGCGGCCCTGCTTTTGGCCGCGGGGCTCGATCGTATCCTGTCCCTCGATGACCGGGGCGGCTGGCGCTGGAAGGAGTGGCTGGGGATCGGCCTCACGGTGCTCCTACTGCCGCTGCTCAAGATCCGCTTCATCCTGATCGCCGGGCCTCTGCTCGCCATGGGCTGGTGGTACGCCGGGCGGTCGCGGCGGCGGGTGCTGCTCCTCGCGGTGCTGCTGGCCGGGCTGGCCGGCGGCATGCTGCTCTACAACCAGATCCTCTATGCGAACCCGCTCAAGATCCACACCTGGCAGGAGGTCGATCCGCATCACTATGGGCCGCTCGCCTATCTCGGCGGCCTCACCGGGCTGCTCTGGGACACCGCCTTCGGCCTCTTCGGTTGCGCGCCGGTCTGGCTCCTGCTGCTGCCGGCCGGCCTGCTGCTGATCCTGCTGCGCCAACGCCTGCTGGTCCATCTCGCGGTGCTGACGTTCCCTTACCTGGTCATCGTGGCGCCGCGCATCGAGTGGTATGGCGGCTGGTCGCCGCCGTTCCGCTATGCCCTGATCGGCCTGCCGCTTCTCGGCCTGTCTCTCGTGCCGCTTCTGGAGCGAAGGCATGGTCCCGGTGCGCGCGCCCTCCTGGCCGGGCTGGGCGCTCTCACCCTGGTGCTCGCCCTGGTGTGGGTGGTGGTGCCGGGCTGGACTTACAATTTCGCCGACGGCCGGACCTACGTTCTGGACCTCCTCGGCGGACGACTGGATGTGGATCTGGCGCGCTTCTTTCCCAGCTCGGTCCGCCCGCGGACGGCCACGTGGCTCTGGCCGCCGCTGTCGCTCCTCGCGGTCTGCCTCCTCTGGTGGCTGCCGGAGCGCCAACGCGCCGCCGCCGCGGCCTCCAGCCTGGCCGGAGTCGCCGGGGTTCTCGCCCTGGCCGCGGTGCTGCCGGTGGCTGCCGCCCGGCTGCCGACGCGGACGGTGGAGCTCGAAGACCCGCAGGTGTGGAAGAGCGGCGGCCATCTCTATCCCGACCGCTGGGTGATCGAGCGGGCGAGCTATCGCGGGAGCTGGGTGCTGCGCGTGGGAGACCGGCTCCAGGTGCCGCTGGTCCCGGCCGGCCGGCGGGTGCTGCTGACGATCCAGGCGCAGCTCATCCGCAATCAGCCGGTGCCCTTCTCGGTCGACCTGCTGGCCGGCGGCCACCTCCTCGCCACCTGGAGACCGGGCCGGGAGCGGACCTGGGAGTCGATCTCCCTGGGGCCGTTCGAATGGCCGGCCGGCGCGCCCCTGGTGCTCGCCGCGCAGGGCGCCCGCCCGCCGGGGGAGCTGAACGGTGTGCTCCTCGACCGCGTAGACCTGGCGTGGCAATGACCCGATCGATCTCATCGGTACGCGTCAGCACCGTCGTCCCCACGCTCGGGAGGAGCCCACTGCTGGTGCCCTGCCTGGAGGCTCTGCGGCGCGATGGCGGCGAGGCGATGGCGATTCTGGTCGTCGATCAGGGGGAGAAGCCGGTGGAGCTGCCGGCCGGCCTCGCGGACCGCATCCTCCGCCCGGGCCGCAATCTCGGCTTCGCCGGCGGCACGAACCAGGGGATCGCTGCTGCTGAGAGCGATCTGGTGGCAACCGTGAACGACGATGTTTTGGTGGAGCGCGGCTGGACGGCGGCCCTGACGCGCGCCCTGGAGGCGGACCCCCAGGCCGCCGCGGCGCAGGGAGTGAACCTGCTCCTCGATACGCCCGGCCTGGCGGACGGCTGTGGCATCACCTGGAACCGCTGGTGGCAGGCGGTGCAGGTGGGCCATAGTGAGTCGGCGCCGCCGGCGGACGGCAGCCTTCGCGAGATCTTCGGCGTCTCGGCCACGGCGGCGCTCTTCCGCCGCGACGCCCTGCGGTCCGTCTCTTTGAATGGCGAGGCTTTCGATCCGCGCCTGATCTCCTACTACGAGGACGTCGAGCTTGCCGGACGCCTGCGTGCCGCCGGCTTCCGAGCCCTCCTCGTCCCCGCCGCCCGCGCCCGCCACGCCGGCTCCGCGACGGGGCGGACGATGAGCCGCGAGCGCTGGCGGCTGATCTACGGCAATCGCTGGCTCGCGGCGGCGCGCCTCCTCGGGCGGGGATTCTGGCCTCGCGTGCCGCGCCTCGCCCTGCGCGACTTCCTCGATCTGGGGCGGGCTGCCCGCGACGGCGACGGCGCACGGATGGCGGGCATCCTCGCCGGGTGGGGCCGAGCCGTCCGCGGCCTCCCGGCCTGGGCGCGCCGGGGTGCGCCGGCCGTCTCGATGACCGACATCGCCCGCTTCCGGTAACCTCTTACCGCGATGAGCGCCGGCGATGAGCATCGAGCACCTCTGCTGACAGGCGTCGTCGTGCATTGGCGTAATGAGGAGCTGCTCGCCGAGCTGACGGCCGCCTGGCCGCGCGATCCGCGTTTCGAGCTGGTGGTGGTCGACAACGGCTCCGCCGGTTCCGGAGCTCCGCTCTCCCTCGGGCCCGCGCGCCTGGTGCAGCCGGGCCGCAACCTGGGCTTCGCCGGCGGCGCCAACGCCGGCATCGCCGCGGCGCGGGCGCCTCTCGTCCTCCTGCTCAACCCTGACGCGGTCCCGGAGGAAGGCGCTCTCGATCGCCTCCTCGAAGGCTTCGCGGCCTGGCCCGACGCCGCCGGCCTGGCGCCGCGGCTGACCGGCCCCGGCGGCGAGCCGCAGGCCGCCTGGCAGCTCCGGGCGTTGCCGTCCGCCTGGCAGTGCCTGCTGCACGCCCTCCCCTTCGGCGGCCGGCCGCGCCCGCTCGCCGAGCCGGCGCCCGGAGCGCCCGTGGAGCAGCCGGCGGCGGCGGCCCTGGCCTTCCGCCGCGCGGCGCTGGACAGAATCGGCGGTTTCGACGAGGGCTTTTACCCGGCCTGGTTCGAGGACGTCGATCTGGCGTACCGCCTGCGTTCTGCCGGCGCCGTGCTGCGCTATTGGCCGGCGGCGCGCTTCCGCCATCAGCTTGGGAGCACCGTGCCGCGGCTCGGCTATGGACCGTTCCTGCGGATCTACTATCGCAATCTCACGCGCTATCTGGAGAAGCACCACGGCCGGGGCTGGGCGGCGGCGGCGCGGGTTTTCGTCGTTCTGGGGGCGTTGATCCGCCTCCTTCTTCTGCCGCTACGCCGGCCGGCGCGGGCTGCCTCGCGCGGCGAGGCCTTCCGGGGTCTGCTGAACGTGATCGCCGGAGCGCTGGGCGGCTGGAGGGAGCCGCGGTGAGGCCCGCCGTCGCCGTCTGCATCGTCACCCACAACTCGGCGGCCGATCTCCCCGGCTGTCTGGAGGCCGTGGAGCGCCTCGAGCACAGGCCGCTGGAGATCGTGGTCGTGGACTGCGCCAGTGCCGACGGCAGCCTCGAAGCAGCCCGCCGGAGCGCCCCGGCAGCCTCCGAAGGCATCCCGTTCCAGGCCGTCGGCCTCACCGAGAACGCCGGTTTCGCGGGCGGGATGAACGCGGCGTTCGGTCTGACGTCGGCGCCCTTCGTGCTCACCCTCAACGCCGACGCCCGGCCGGCGGCCGACTACGTCTCGCGCCTTCTGGCTCTTGCCGAGGCCCATCCGGACCTCCGCGCCGGCGCGGTCACCGGCCGCCTGGTGCGGCCGGTTGATCCCATCGGAGCGGGGGGTGTCCGCCGGCTGGACGCCTGCGGCATGAGGCTGATCCGCAGTTGGCGCCATCTCGACCGCGGCTCGGGCGAGGAGGACCGCGGTCAGTTTTCGGTTCCCGAGCGGGTGTTCGGGGCGACCGGCGCCGCCACTCTGTTCCGCCGCGCCGCCCTCGACGACGCGGCGGTGGAAGGCGAGATCTTCGATTCCCGGTTCCACTCCTTCCGCGAGGACGCCGAGCTCTGCTTCCGCCTGAGGGAGCGCGGCTGGGAGATTCTCTACGAGCCGGCCGCGGTGACCGAGCACCGCCGCTTCAATCTCCCCGAGAGGCGCTCCGCGATGCCGCCCCTGGTCAACTACCACTCGCTCAAGAACCGTTACCTGCTCCGCCTGTATCACCAGACCGCCGGCAATCTGCTGCGCACCCTGGTGCCGGCTCTCCTCCGTGACACCGCGGCTCTCGGCTACGTGGTGCTCCGCGAGCGCTCGTCCCTCGCCGCCTATGCCTGGCTTTGGCGGCACCGTGCCGAGATCCTGCGCCGGCGGCGGATCATCCAGGGGCGCCGTACGGAGCCGGCCGCTGCCCTCGACCGCTGGTTCTCCAGCCCGGGAGAGCCCCTTTGAGCCTCTCCGTGGCGTTGATCGGCAGCCGGGGCATTCCTGCCAGCTACGGCGGTTACGAGACGCTCATGGAGGAGCTGGCGGCCCGCTTGGTGGAGCGCGGTTTCGCCGTCACGGTCTACTGCCGGTCCCATGCGACGCCGCGGACTCTGAAAACGTACCGCGGCGCGCGGCTGGTCGTGCTGCCGACGATCCGCACGAAGTATCTGGACACGCCCGTCCACACCTTCCTGTCCTGCCTGCACGCGGCGCGCGAGCCGTTCGACGCGGTCCTGGTGGTCAACTCGGCCAACGCTCTCTTCCTGCCTCTCCTGGCCCTGGGCGGAGCGCCGGTGGCGCTGCACGTCGACGGCATCGAGAAGCGGCGCGCCAAGTGGGGACCCTTCGGACGCTTCGTCTACGCTCTCTCCGAGCGCCTGGCCTGCGTGCTCCCCGACATCCTGGTCACCGACGCCGAGGTCATCCGCCGCCACTACCTCGACCGCTACGGCGCCGAGTCGGTGGCCATCGCGTACGGCGTCGATCCCCGCCCGCCGCGTCCAGGAGAGGGCACCGCCGGGGTTTTGCAAAAATTGGGTCTGGAGAGCCGGCGTTTTTTCCTTTATGTCAGCCGCTTCGAGCCGGAGAACAATCCGCACCGGGTCGCCGAGGCCTACCGGGAGGTGGGCGGCGATCTGCCGTTGGTCATGGTCGGCGGCGCGCCCTATGCGGGCGCTTTCATCGCCTCTTTCACCTGCGGCGCCGACCCGCGCATCCTCTTTCCCGGGGGAATCTACGGCGAGGGCTATCGCGAGCTGCTTTCGCACGCCCTGGCGTACATCCACGCCACCGAGGTCGGCGGCACGCACCCGGCCTTGGTGGAGGCGATGGGGTATGGAAATTGCATTTTAGTCAACGACACGCCGGAAAACCGCGAGGTGGCAGGCGATGCCGGCCTCTACTTCCAGGCGGCGGAGCCGGCCACCCTGGCGGCACGGATCGAGGAGGTACGGCAAGATACCGGGATTGCAGCCGGGCGGGGCCGGCAGGCGGCGGCGCGGGCGGCCCGGCTGTACTCCTGGGAGGCGGTGACCGGGCAGTATGCCGATCTCTTCGAACGGCTGGCTAGATGAAACATGACGCTGATCCGTTAGACACGTTAGAATATTTCTTGTTGTGAAGAGATGAGACGAACTCTTGGCTGACTCCCTCCATCCATGCTGAAAGAACGAGCTCGCATCCTTGCGTTCACGATCTTCGTCCTCGATCTGACTCTCGTCGCCCTCGCCTTCATGGCGGGCTACTGGCTGCGCGACTCGGTTCTGCCCGCCATCGCCCCGCGCAGCTTCCCGACGCGCCTGTACAACCTGGGCGACTACCTGCCCCTGCTCCCCTTCGCGCTGGTGATCTGGGGCGCCATGCTGCTGCTGTCCGGACGCTACCGGTCGCATCGCACCGTGCCGCTCCTCGACGAGACCTGGGCGATCATCCGCGTCTGCGCCACCGGCGCCGTGCTCTTCACGCTCATGCTCTACGCGGCACGGGTGGACGAGAAGCTTCTCGGCGACGACCGCATCAGCCGCCTCTGGGTGCTGTTCTTCGCGGTCTTCTCCGTTTTGTTCCTGCTCACCGAGAAGATCGCGCTGCGCGTCACCTCGCGGTACGTGCGGCTGCGCGGCTTCAACTACCGCACGGTGCTGGTCGTCGGCACCGGCCCGGCGGCGCTCAAGATCGCCGATTCGATCCACGGCCACCGCTTCTGGGGCTTCCGCATCCTCGGCTTCATCTCGAACGGCGGACCGGCCGGCGAGCGCTTCGGTCCCTATCCGGTCCTCGGCGAGATCGACGACATCCCGCGCATCGTCGAGAGCAACGTGGTGGACGACGTCATCTTCGCCGTGCACCGCCGCGACCTCGACCGCCTGGAGGATCTCTTCCTGAGCTTGCAGGAGCAGGGGATCCGCACCCGCTTCGCCATGGACCTCTTCCCGCACACCCGGGCGCAGGTGCAGCTCGAAGACCTGGACGGCATCCCGCTCCTCAGCTTCGCCACCACGCCGACGAGCCAGATCCAGCTCATGGCCAAGCGGACGCTGGACGTGGCCGCGGCCTCCCTCATGCTGCTCCTCGGCATTCCCGTGGTGCTGGTGATCGGCCTGCTCATCAAATTGACGTCGGGCGGCCGGGTGCTCTTCCGCCAGACCCGCTGCGGGCTGAACGGCCGCTTCTTCACCCTCTACAAGTTCCGCACGATGGTGGAGGACGCCGAAGAGCGCCGCCTCGAGATCCTCCATCTCAACGAGATGGACGGCCCGGTGTTCAAGCTGCGCAGCGATCCGCGGGTGACCGCCTTCGGGCGCTTCCTGCGCCGCTTCAGCCTCGACGAGCTGCCGCAGCTCTGGAACGTGCTGCGCGGCGACATGAGCCTGGTCGGCCCGCGCCCGCCCATTCCCGAGGAGGTGGCGAAGTATCAGCGCTGGCAGCGCCGGCGCCTGGCGATGAAGCCGGGGCTGACCTGTCTCTGGCAGGTCAGCGGGCGCAACGACCTGGACTTCGACCGCTGGATGCAGCTCGATCTGGAATACATCGACTCGTGGACCCCCATGCTCGACTTCAAGATCCTGCTCAAGACGATCCCCGCCGTGCTCAGCGGCAAGGGCGCGTCTTAGATCCGGATCAGCGCCGCGTCGGCAGCTTCCCGTCGATCAGGTCGAGCGTCGTCTCGACGACCGCCTGGAGCGGGCCGGCGTCGGCTTTGCCGGTGCCGGCGAGGGCGAAGGCGGTGCCGTGATCGACGGAGGTGCGGAGGAAGGGGAGGCCGAGGGTCCAGTTGGTGGCCAGGCCGAAGGAGGAGGTTTTCACCGCGATGAGCCCCTGGTCGTGGTAGAGGGCGAGGACCCAGTCGAATTCGCCGCGGCGGGCGCGGGCAAAGAGGGAGTCGGCGCTCTCCGGACCGTGGACGTCGAGGCCGCGGGCGCGCGCGGCGGCGACGGCCGGCGCCAGGAAGCGGCCGTCCTCCTCGCCGAGCAGGCCGCCTTCGCCGGCGTGCGGATTGAGCCCGGCGAGGGCGATCTTGCCGCCGGCATGGCGGTGGAGGCAGTCGAGGGCCTCGGCGATCACGGTGGCGTCCACCGCCGTCTCGATCGCCTCCTGCAGCGGCACGTGGACGGTGAGCAGCGCCACTTGCAGATCGGGAGCGAGGAACGCCATCAGGTAGTCGCGGCCATAGCGCTCCAGGCCGCAGGCCTCGGCGAGATAGTCGGTGTGCCCCTTGAAGCCGGCCAGGAGCTGGCGGGCGATCGACTCCTTGCTGACCGGCGCGGTGACCAGGGCGTCGGCGGCGCCGGACCGGACGGCGGCGATCCCGGCGTCCAGCGCCGCCATGGCCCCGGCGGCGTCGGCCGGTCCGGAAGCGCCGAAGGTCAGGCTCCGCCGGGAGCCCACCGGGTCGAGCACCGGGATGTCATCCACCGGCAGGGCGTCGAGATCCGCGCGGCTTGGCGCGGCGCCCAGATAGCGTAGCCGGTCCCAGGGAGCTTCAGGGGTGATTGGGACGATCGTCCGCAGCGGCTCGAGCGCGGCGCGCTCGGCGATGACGAGCGGCTGCCAGGAGAGCGCTGGGGAGCTCGCCGCCAGGAGCTTGAGAAGAATTTCCGGCCCGATGCCCGCGGGATCGCCCTGGGTGAGGGCGAGACGGGGGCGGTGGCTCATGCCGGAGGCTCACCGTTGGTGACTTTCCGGGTGCGCCCCCGCTTCAGCTCTTCTTCCTTGAACATGTAGCGGATGTACTGCTTCTGGATCAGGAGGTTGGGGCCGACGTGCCGGTTGAGCTTGATCGACCCTTTGTCATACCACTCGATCCAGCCGCGCAGCTCTTCGCCGCCGTCGAGGATGACGACCATCGGGGTCTTCGACGCCATCTGCTTGAGGTAGTAGAACTCCTCGGCGTTCGTCTGCTCGGGCGGTGACTGCTTGCGGCGGACGCTCCGCGCCGGCATCTCCTTCTTGAGCTCGTTCATGTCGGGACGAATCAGCTTTCGGTTGGCCATTTTATACCGAGGGGTCTATGCAGGAATGACGGGCAGCGCCGGGCGGCTGTCCGGATTCTGGTTCTTGTACTGGTCGTCCTCGTAGGCCAGGCAGCAGAGCAGGCGCCCGCACTGGCCGGAGATTTTCGAGGGGTTGAGGCTCAGGTTCTGCCGCTTCGCCATCTGGATGGAAATGGGCCGGAAGTCCTTCAGCCAGGTCGAGCAGCAGAGGGTGCGCCCGCAGATGCCGATGCCGCCGATCAGGCCGGCCTCGTCGCGGGCGCCCACCTGCACCATCTTCACCCGGACGGCGAACCGGGCCGAAAGGTCGCGCACCAGTTGCCGGAAATCCACCCGGCCGTCCGAGGTGAAATAGAAGGTGGCTTTCTTGCCGCTCAGGGAGAAGTCGACCAGCGAGACTTTCATGTCCAGCGCCAGCGCCCGCGCGCGCTCCTGGGCGTACAGCTTGCCGCTCATCTCGCTCTGGCGCTGGCGGTCGAACGCGGCGTTGTCCTCCTCGTCGGCCGGGCGGAGGATCGGCCGCGCGCTGGACTTCTGGCAGGGCTTGAAGACCGGCATCGGCGACTGTTCGACGTGGCCGTAGGCGGGTCCGGATTCGAGATCGACGACCACTCTATCGCCGCGGGCGTAGATCCTGCCGGCGGTGGAGCAGAGGGTCAGGTTCGTCTCTTCGCGGAAACGCACGCCGACGAAGGCGTCTTCGACCGCCGTCGACATTCCTTTGAAGCTGCAACCGCTGCATCCGCTCATCGTGGCTTCCAATCTATTTCCATGGCATGCCGTGCTCGACAGTCTTCACGACCCATGCACGACGGATACCAACAAAGGACGGCTCATCTCTGCCGTAAAGGTATCACGAACCCTGATCGAGGACCCGGCGCCCGATGTCGTGCCGGTAAAGCTTCCCGGGCCAGTCGATTTCGGCGACGGCGGCATAGGCTCGCTTGAGGGCGCCGCGCAAGTCCGGATCGAGAGCGCAGACGGAGAGGACCCGCCCGCCCGCGCTCACCAGCTCATCCGTTTCATCCAGGGCGGTGCCGGCATGGAAGATCTCCACACCCGGCAGCAGGACGGCGCGCTCGAGGCCGCGGATCACCTCGCCGGTCACCGGCCGCCCCGGATAGCCGGGGCTGGCCAGGACGACGCAGGCGGCCGCCTCCTTGTGGAACGACAGCCGGCGGACGTCGAAGCTCCCCGCCGCTCCGGCGGCGAGGATGGGCAGCAGATCGTCCTGCAGGCGCATCAGGATCACCTGCGCCTCGGGATCGCCGAAGCGCGCGTTGAACTCGAGGACGCGCGGCCCTTCCGGCGTCAGGATCAGGCCGGCATAGAGGACGCCGGTGAACGGGCGCCCCTCGGCGGCGAGGCCGGCCAGGGCGGCGTGCAGGACGCTCTCGACGATCCCGGCGCCCATCTCCGCCGGCAGCACGCCCGCCGGGCTGTGGCTGCCCATGCCGCCGGTGTTCGGCCCGGTGTCGCCGTCGCCGATCCGCTTGTAGTCCTTGGCGGTGGCGAGAGGAAGGAGGCGCGTGCCGTCACAGAGCGCCATGAAGGAGATCTCCTCGCCTTCGAGGAAGGCCTCGATGACCACGCGCTCGCCGCTCGTGCCGAAGCGCCGCTCCTCGAACATGGCGTGCACGGCCGCGGTGAATTCCGCCTCGTCGGCGGCGATCACCACACCCTTGCCCGCGGCCAGGCCGTCGGCCTTGAGCACGGCGGGCCAGCCGAACCGGCCGCGCGCCGCCAGCGCCTCTTCCGCGCTGTGCGCCACGATGAACGGGGCGGTGGGAATGCCGTGCCGCTCCATGAGCTGCTTGGCGAAGACTTTGCTCCCCTCGATCTCGGCGGCTTTCTGGCTCGGCCCGAAAACCGGCAGGCCGCGGGCGGTGAGCTCGTCGGCGAGGCCGAGGGTCAGCGGCAGCTCGGGGCCGATCACCGTCAGGTCGATCCGCATCTCCTCGGCGAAGTCGGCCAGCCGGTGCACCTCCTCGACGGCCGCCGGCACGAGGTCGGCGATCTCTCCGATGCCCGGATTCCCCGGGGCGCAGTAGAGGTCGGACAGGAGAGGGCTCTGGCGCAGCTTCCAGCACAGGGCGTGCTCGCGCGCGCCGCTCCCGACGACGAGGACTTTCATTCGCTCCTCCGCTGAGTGTTGGCGGCGGTCAACGCCGTGACGGCCATGACGTCCAGGATGTCTTCCACGGAGCACCCCCGGGAGAGATCGTTGATCGGCCGGTCCAGCCCCTGGAGGAGCGGCCCGACGGCCCGCGCGCCGGCGAGGCGCTCGGTGAGCTTGTAGCCGATGTTCCCGGCGTCGAGGTCCGGGAAGATGAGGACGTTGGCGCGGCCGGCCACCGGGCTGCCCGGCGCCTTGCGCCGGGCCACGTCGGGGACGAGGGCGGCGTCGGCCTGCATCTCGCCGTCGACGGCGAAGTCGATCCCCCGCAACCGCAGCAGCTCCATCGCCGCGCGCACCTTGGCGACGCGCGGATGCTCCGCGCTCCCTTTGGTGGAGAAGGAGAGGAGGGCGGCGCGCGGCTCTTCCTCGAGGAGAGCACGGCAGCTCTCGGCGGCGGCTTCGGTGATGTCCGCGAGCTGCTCCGGGGTGGGGTCCGGGACGACGGCGCAGTCGCTGTAGATCAGGCTGCGACCGTCGGGCAGCACCATCAGGAAGCAGGAGGAGACCACCTGGAGGCCGGGACGCGGGCCGATCACCCGCAGGGCGGCGCGCAGGGTGTCGGCGGTGGTGGCCAGCGCGCCCATCACGGCGCCGTCGGCGCGCAGGGTGGCGACGCGCAGGGCGGCGTAGTACAGCGGATCGCGGGCGAGCTGCTCGGCCTCCTCGGCGGAGATCCCCCGGCTTCGCAGACGCTCGGCCAGGCGCGCGGCGAGGTGGGGCCGGTCGGGCTCGCGCAGCGGATCGAGGACGGGGACGGTCAGCGCCACGCCGGCTTCGGCCGCCGCCGCCTCGACCCGCTCGCGCGCGCCGACCAGCGTCGCGCGGCAGAGGCCCGAGGCGACGGCGCGCTCGGCCGCCGCGACCACGCGCGGGTCCTCGCCTTCGGCGAGGATGATGGTGGCCGCCGCGGCGCGGGCGCGCTGCCGCAGCCGGTCGAGAGGATCGTTCGCGCCCCCGGACATCAACTCTTGAGGACCGTTTCGCCGGTCGGCTGGGGCACGCCGCCGGCGGGCTCGGTGGTGACGGCCCAGACCTTGATCCCTTCGGCGCCCTCCACCTTGTCGACGAGCACGCGGGCGCTGCCGTTCTCATCCACGTCGAAGGTTCCGGCCGGGACCGGATGGCCGCCCGCATCGATCCACCAGAGCTCGTAGGTCTTGCCGGCAGGCAGAGCGGCCAGGCCGAAGGCGTAGACGATGGCCTTTTTCTGGCTGTAATTGATGAAGGTGTGGCCGACGGCTCCGGGACTGGACCCGAGGCCGGCGAGCTGGATGGCCTTCGCGCCCGGCGCGGTGATGAGGGACAGAGTCTCGGCCAGGCGCTCATTGTCGCCCTGGGCCTGCGCAAGGCGGCGGTCGAGCGCCGTGACCTGCTCGACCAGGCGAGCCCTTTCGGCGCGCAGGCTCTCGGCCTCGGTGCGGAGGCGGGCCTGCTGCCAGACAGCCCAGACGGCGACGGTGAGCAGGAGCGCGGCGGCGAGGGCCAGCCAGCGCGGGGGGGCCTGGACGCGGGCAGTCTCTTTGCCATTCTTGCCGGCCAGCTTCAAGATCCGCTGCCGCGTCACGGCCGACGGCTCCACGGGCTCCACCGAGGCCGCCAGCTCTTCGAGGTCGCCCTGCCAGAGCGGGATCTGCCGCCGGCATGCGGCGCAGCCGGTGGCGAGGTGCTCCTCCATCTCGCGCAGCTCGTCGCCGTCCAGCGCGCCCAGGGCGTAGGCCGGCAGCAGCTCGTCGTGGCGGGCGGAGTGATCACGAGGGGCGTCCATCATGCGCTCAACGTCTGCCGGAGCTTGTTCATGCCCAGCAGGATCCGGGATTTGACCGTACCGAGGGGCGCCTGCAGCCGTTCGGCGATCTGGGTGTGTGTCAAGCCTTCGAAAAAGGCGAGCTCAATACAGTGTCTCTGGTCCGCCGAAAGGAGACTCAGGGCCGAGGTGATCCGGCTGCGCCGCTCCACGGCCTCCAGGCGCTCGGTGCCCAAAGGGTGGACGGCGAGGAGCCCGGCCTGGCCGGCGACTTCCTCCTCGCGCCGCCGCGAGGACTCCCGCCGCCGCAGCCGGTCGAGGGCGCGCGAGCGGGCGAGCATCAGGATCCAGCCGCGCGGCGAGGCGCGTTCGGGGTCGTACCGTTCCGCCTGTATCCACACCTGGAGGAAGACCTCCTGCAGAATCTCCTCGGCCTCGCTCCGCCGTCCCAGGATACGGAACAGCAGACCGAGCACCAGCGGAGAGCACGCATCGAAGACCTCGGCCAGGGCATCGCTGTCGCCGGCGCCGATCCTTTTCATGAGGTCGCTCATGAGGTCGGTCTCGTGGGTGGGCCGAGGGTCCATAGAGAGTGTGATCCGGCCGATCCGGCAGGCCGGGGCGAGTCTAGCAGGAGACCGCGAGATCCTCCTATGGTTTCGCGGTCTCGAACGTAAGGGAGGCCCAGAAGCTCTCCCAATCGGCGCCGGCGCCGGAGGGAGCCGGGATCATGTGGACGGCTTTGACCAGCCACTCCCCGGGCTGGTCGAGCCGCAAGCGCGCCCGTCCCGCGGCGTCGGTGCGCGCGGTGACCTTGGTGTCCGGCTTGAGGCGCGGCAAGGCGGTCACCAGCACGCCGGCCAGAGGCTTGCCGCGATAGAGCAGGCGCACCGGCAGCTCGGCGCCGGAGGTCAGGCCCGTGGGGTCTTTCTCCGGGATCAGCTCCAGGGTGAGGCCGAGGACGCGGTCGTATCCCGCCCCGCTCTTGCCACCCCTCTTTTCTCCGACATTGAGAAAAGTCTTGGCGCAGCGCGAGAAGACCTCCTTGACGGGAGCCGCGGTCTGCCCTTTCCGGGCGCGCTCGGCACTGATCGAGCCCAGCCCCTCCTCGCTCAAATAAGTCTCGAACTTGGCGCCGTCCAGGCTCACCGGGAAGCGCCCGCCGGCATAGGTGATCAGGGAGAGGCCTTGCGCGGTGATCGTGGCGAAGCCGGCCGGCTCGGCACCCGGCACGCCGGGGACCGGCGTTTCACCGCCGTCGGGTCCGATCACCGAAAAGCGTTGCAGGAGGGCGGGGTCCCGCGGCACCGGATCGCCGTGGAAGTGCTGGCCGACACGGAGCCGCACGGTCACCCGCTGTCCGGGCTGCGGACGGAAAGTCGAAGGATCGATCCAGAAGTCGTGCGCCCGGGAAACGGAGCCCGGAATCACGAACAGGGCGATGAGAAGCACGGCGCGGCGGATCATGATGTCTCTCGCGAAGGAAGCGGGCGAGCCCGGCGGACAGCAGATCCGCCGGGCTCGAACCTCGTCAGTTGACTCCGTTGGGGCCGTTGGGAGAGCCCGGCAGCGGCGAGCGCAGGTATGGGAACGTGGGATCGAACTGGCTCTCGTCCTGGAGCGTTCCGTCGGTGAAGGGCAGGGCGCCGGATGGCGCGTCCGCCGCGGTGCAGCCGACGGCGGCCGGCACGGCATGGCAGAGGACGCCCATGGCGACCCGCAGCTCGGCGTCCACCACGTCGTCGCCGGGGCGGCGGCCGTTGGGGAAGCCGGCGTTGTCACCGCCGAGGACGCCGAGGTTGTTCTGCGCGCCCGGCGCCGTGACGGCGATGCCGGTGTTGAGGCGCATCATCTCGGAGGGGACGCCGAATTTGTTCACCCCCTGGATGCCGGTGAGGAAGGCGGCGATCAGGTCGGTGCGCGGGAAGTTGTTCGGCGCGCGCACGCCGGCGGCGCCGAAGAGGATCTCGAGCAGCTCGGGGAGGGTCGGGTTGGTGACGTAGTCGATGAAATGGGCATCGCCATTCGGCTGGCTGGCGTTGAACAGGTTCTTGTCCTTGAGGCCGATGACGATCTCGTTGACCAGCGGCATGCCGAGGCGGGAGACCTGCACGTAGGCGCCGGTCTCGGTGGCCGGCGCATTGAAGGTCGGATCGCTCTTGAGCGCCCGGTTGCGCGGCAGGGCGGCGGTGGTCCAGCCACCAATGATGGGACTACCGGTATTGCTGCCGCCGGTCAGGCAGGAGATCGGCACCTCGAGGGCGAAGGTGGTCACGTTCTTGTCAGCCAGGGCGTCCGGCTCGGCGTCACGCGGGCCGAGCGGATTGGCGATGTTCACCAGATCGAAAATCTCGCCGAGATTGACGGCGAACGGATCCTTGCGCTGGCCGACGAAGACGCGGCCCGTGCCGCTGCAGCCCGGGATGTTGATCTCATGGATGAAGCCGGCGGAATAGCTCGCGTAATTCGGAATCGACTTCTGGCCGATGTTGTCCGCCGGCTTGCCGAGGCGCGTGAAGCCGCCCGCCGCCGTTTCGGCGTGACCGGTGCTGGCCGGATTGCCCACGGGTCCGCGGACCACGTCCAGCAGGTAGCTTTCGAGGATGTTGAGGTTGGTGGAGCGGAAGCCCCCGACATTGTCCACCTGCCCGGCGTTGTCGAGCGGGATGGAAACCTGCTTGCCGCCCACCGGGATCTTGATGTCCGTCAGGCGCTGCGAGACACGGAACTGAAAGGTGATGTCCTCGACGCCGTCGCCGGTATTGTCGATGTGGATGCGGTACACCGCGTTGGGATCGAGGGCGAAATAGTTGGGGCCGCCGTAAGCGTCCTGCAGCGGGAGGTAGTTGGCGATCAGCGTGACGAAGCCGTCACGGCCGCTCTCGTAGCTGCGGAACATGTAGAAATCGGTGCCGTCGACCTTGGGCATCTCGGTGATCCCGGGCGCTTCGCGGTGGCTGGACGCCTGAGCCGGCAGCCCCGCCAGGGTGGCCAGGGCGACGATCAGGAGCCCGATGAGCACAGTGGTTCTCTTCATGAAAATCCTCCTCTTTCTCCGTGTGGATGGACCCGTTGGAAGGGTTCGGAAAGGCGCCGGTCCTGAGCTGCGGTACGGCGATTCGCGGTCCGGCCGTCCTTCTTACATTCATCACTACGGAGCAGGGATCGGGCCGGATGAATGGCCGGCGGAAAAAATCGAGAAAGGAATCGCCATACAATGCCGCCATGACCGAGACGAGCTCTTCCAGCCGCCGCCCCGGCGGCCGCGCCGCCGCCGCCCTCCGACCCATCCGCCTGCAGACCGGCGCTCTGAAGTTCGCCGAGGGCTCCGTCCTCATCGAGATCGGGGACACCCGCGTGCTGGTCGCCGCCAGCGTCGACAACCGCGTCCCGCCGTTCATGAAGGACAGCGGACGCGGCTGGCTGACCGCCGAGTACTCCATGCTGCCGCGCGCCACGCATACGCGCAGCGGCCGCGAGGTGAACCAGGGGAAGCCCTCCGGCCGCACCGCCGAGATCCAGCGCCTGATCGGCCGCAGCCTGCGCGCCGCGTTCGACCTCACCGCCTTCCCGGATCGCACGCTGACCCTGGACTGCGACGTGCTCCAGGCCGACGGCGGCACCCGCACCGCCGCCGTCACCGGCGCCTGGGTCGCCGCCTGCCTCGCCTTCGGCGAGCTGCTGCTTCAAGGGGACATCCAGAGCTGGCCGGTGCGCGACCAGATCGCCGCCGTCTCCGTGGGCATCGTCGACGGCGCTCCGCTGCTCGACCTCGAGTACGTGGAGGACCAGGCCGCCGCGGTCGACATGAACGTCGTGGCCACCGCCGGCGGCGCGCTGGTGGAGGTCCAGGGGACGGGGGAGAAGAGGAGCTTTCTGCGCCAGGAGATGGATGCGCTGATGGACTTGGCGTTCCAGGGGATCGGCGAGCTCGTCAAGGCCCAGGACGAGGCGCTCGCGCCGACCATGGAGCAGGTCCGGCAGGTGCTCGCCAAAGGCAACCGCCGGCCCGCCCCGCCGAAATCCGAGAAGGATCTCTGGGGCAGGCCGTAGCGACGGTCGAAGCTCTCAGATCACGGTGCCCTTGAGCTCCACTTCCAGCACCGGCTTCTTGGGGCTGTCGGTGCGGATGGTGAGCTTGCCGCTGAACGGACCCTTGCCGAGCGCGGGATTCAGGGTGACGCGGATCTGGTACTCGCGCCCTTCCTGCACCGGCTCGAGCTGCGCGTCGATACCCTTGAGGCTGCTCTCGACGCCGGTCACCTTGATCGGCTCGGTCGAGTAGGCGCGGACGACGAGGGCGCGCTTGAAGGGCTCCTTCAGCTCGATCTGCCCGAAGTCGGCCAGCGGCGGCGTCACCGCGATCGCCGGGCGGACGAAGCCGGAGATGGGGATCTCCACCAGCTTCTGCTTCGGGTGGTCGGTGGTCACGCGCACGAACTCGGCGAGGGCGCCCACGGGAGCCTCGCGGTCGAGCGTCATCTGGACCCGCCACTGCTTGCCCTTGCCTTCCGGCGCCCGCTCCGCCGCCGTGGCCTCGCGGAAGGAGACCTTCAGGAAGGGGTAGGGCGAGTCGACCTTGACGATGTTCATCGGCGCGCCGTCCGAGGCCCACAGGGTCTGCTCGATCGTGCCCGCTTTGTCCTCGCCCTGGACGATGATGTAGCGGGCGTATCCGGGCTTGACGCTGATGGCGGGCTGCACGTTGGCCTTCACCGTCAGCTCGATCTGCGGATTGTCGGCATCGTTGGTGAACACCGTGACGCCTTTGGTGATGGGGCCGGCGAAGGTGGTGCTGTCGACGGCGACGTGCACCTTGCCGGCCGCGCCGGGAGCGATCGTCTTGTCGAACTCGGTGGCGGTGCAGCCGCAGGAGGCCCGGACCTCGCTGATCTCCAGGGGGGCGGTGCCCTCGTTGCGGATCACGAAGTCATGGGTGATCTTGTCGCCTTTCGCCACGCCGCCCATGTCCTTGACCGGCTCGGGGGCAACGGCTTTCGGCCGGCCCGCGTCGGCGGCGAACGTCGGTGCCGCGGCCATCATGACGAACGCGGCGATCAAAGTGGCGCAGAGTGCCAGAATGGCGGTAACTGAATGGCGTTTCATACGGGCTGCTCCTTTGCATGCTGCATGCTGTGGTCGAAAACCGGGAGAATGCTACACTCCCCGCCCCGAAACAAACTCTCACGAGAAAGACCCCGACGTGAAATCACGACCTCTCGAGATCTATTGCATGGCCATCGGGGGTACGGGTATGGCGCCTCTAGCCTGCCTGCTGCAAGAGCAGGGCCACCATGTCCGTGGCACCGACGGCCCTCTCTATCCTCCCATGAGCACGCTTCTCGCTCAGGCGGGGATCACGCCGGCCGTCGGCTATGATCCGGCCCACCTGGAGCCGCGCCCCGACCTCGTCATCATCGGCAACGCCATCCGCCGCGACAATCCGGAAGCGCTGGAGGCGGAGAGGCTGGGCATCCCGATCCTCTCGATGCCGCAGGCGCTCTCGCGTTTCTTCCTCGAGGAGCACCGCCCCTTGGTGGTCGCGGGGACGCACGGCAAGACGACGACCACGGCGATGGCTTCCTGGGTCTACACGGACTGCGGGCGCGATCCCGGCTATCTGATCGGCGGCGCGCCGCTCGATCTGCCGGGCAGCTTCCGCGACGGCACGGGCGCCCGGTTCATCGTGGAAGGGGACGAATACAACGCGGCCTATTTCGACCGCGGCGCCAAGTTCCTGCACTACCGGCCCGAGACGCTGATCCTCACCAGCGCCGAGTACGACCACGCCGATCTCTATCCGACTCCCGAGGCGCTGTTCGAGGCGTTCGCCCGGCTCATCGCCTTGCTGCCCGAAGACGGGCTGCTGGTCGCCTGCGGCGACGCGCCGAAGGTCCGCGAGCTGGCTCGGGGTGCCCGCTGTCCGGTGGTCTTCTACGGGCTGGAGGAGGGGAACGATCTGCGGGCTGATCCCATCGAAGCGCTGCCCGAGGGGAGCCGGTTTCGGATTCAAGATGCCGAGGTTGGGGAGATCGAGGTCTCGCTCCCCCTGGCCGGCGGCCACAACGTCGCCAACGCCCTGGGCGTGTGGGCGGCCGCGCGCCGCGACGGGCTGCCGGCGGCAGACGTGGCCGCCGCCTTCGCCCGCTTCCACGGCGTCAAAAGACGCCTGGAGGAGCTGGGCACGGGGCGCGGCGGTTTTCACGGGGTGACGGTGGTCGACGATTTCGCCCACCACCCTACGGCGGTCGAAAAGACGCTGGGAGCCCTGCGCCAGAGCTATCCCGGCCGGCGCCTCGTGGTGCTCTTCGAGCCGCGCAGCCTGACCGCCGGGAGGGCTTTCTTCTTCGAGCCTTACCGCCGCGCCTTCGCCGGCGCCGACCGCGTGCTCTTCGCGCCCACCTTCCACGCCGGCCGTCTCGCCGCCGCGGAGAAGCTCGACTTCGGCACGCTCGCCGAGACCCTGCGCGCCGACGGCGTCGCGGTCGATCTCTGCGCCGGCACCGACGACGTCCTGCGGCGCGCGCTCGACGAGGCGCGCGCCGGAGACGTGCTGGTGACCATGTCCTCCGGCTCGTTCGAGGGGCTGCCTCACCGCCTGGCGGCGGCTATTTCTTCTTCGGCTTCTCCGCCACGTACGGCTCCCGCAGATGGACCGGCTGGCTCTTCTTCTTCATCCGCAGGTTGAGCATCTCCACGAAGACCGAGAAACCCATCGCGAAGTAGATGTAGCCCTTCGCGATGTGCTGGCCGAAGCCTTCGGCGACCAGGGACATGCCGATGAGGAGCAGGAAGCTGAGGGCGAGCATCTTGACCGTGGGGTGCCGCGACACGAACTCGCCGATCGCGCCGGCCGAGACCATCATGACGGCCACCGCGATGACCACCGCGGCGATCATCACCGGCAGGTGGTTGGCCATGCCGACGGCGGTGATCACCGAGTCCAGAGAGAAGACGATGTCCAGAAGCAGGATCTGGACGATGACTCCGGCAAAGGAAGCCGCCGCGCGGGAGCTGGCTTCCCCTTCGTCCCCTTCCAGGCGGTCGTGGATCTCGTGCGTCGACTTGGCGAGCAGGAAGAGGCCGCCGAGGAGGAGGATGAGGTCGCGTCCCGAGATCCCGTGCCCGAGCACGCTGAGCCATGGCTTGGTCAGGCTGATGATCCAGGCGAGAGAGGCGAGCAGGCCGATGCGGATGAACATGGCCAGGAAGAGGCCGAGCTTGCGGGCCTTCGCCTGCTGCTCCCGCGGCAGCTTGCCGGCCAGAATCGAAATGAAGATCACGTTGTCGATGCCGAGCACGATCTCGAGCACCGTCAAGGTGAGAAGGGCGATCCAGCTTTCCGGACTCGTCAGCCATTCCATGGCGCGGATTGTATCTCAGGCATGTAATACTCACCCCCGCCATGAGTGACACCACAACCCGGGGAATCCGCGTGCAGGTCGAGAGCTTCTACGAAGAGGAACGCAGCTCGCCGCAGGAGAGCTATTACTTCTTCGCCTACCGCGTTCAGATCTCGAACGTAGGCGCCGAGAAGGCGCAGCTCGTCAGCCGCGAGTGGATCATCACCGACGCCAACGGCGAGGAGCAGCGGGTCCAGGGTCCCGGCGTGGTGGGCGAGCAGCCCATGCTGTCCCCCGGGGACGACTTCGAGTACACCAGCTTCTGCCCCCTGCCCACGCCCGTGGGCACGATGCACGGCTCCTACCGCATGGTCCTCCCGGACGGCCAGAGCTTCGAGGCCGAGATCGCCCCGTTCTCCCTGGCCGTGCCGCACGCGGTGAATTAGGCCGAGCGTGGGCGGCGGGTTCTTCCATGAGGATCTACCTGGACTCGTGCAGCATCCAACGCCCTCTCGACACGAAGTCGCACGTGCGAATCCTGGTCGAAGCAGAGGCTGTCCTGGGCATCCTTGCCCTGTGCGAGACGGGGAAGCTTGAGCTGGTGAGCTCGGATGCTCTCATCTTCGACAGAACGGATCCCCTATCCGGTGAGAAAGCAGTACGCCCTCGAGGTACTCTCGCAGGCCAAGGCCTTTGTCCGCACCGACGAGAAGATCGAGGAGCGGGCACGGCTGTTTCTGTCGTTGGGGATCAAACCCCTTGATGCCCTTCACCTGGCGTCGGCCGAAGCGGCTCAGGTAGACTACTTCTGCACGAGCGATGATCGGTTCTTGAAACGTGCTCGTGCCGTCGCGGACATCCGGACGAGAGCGGTTTCGCCGCTCGAGTTGATTGCAGAGGTGATGCAATGAGTGTTCAAGCCAAGCCGCTGAGTGAGATTACCCAGCAAGCGATCGAGCTGCTGACCCAGAAAATCGGGCTTGTGGCCACAGTTCGTTTCCTGAATCAGTTCAGCGTCGGCTACGGAGACTACACAGAAGAGCGCCAAGGCCTTTTCGGCGAGCTCACGTTGGACCAGATCGTGTCAGCGATGAAACTACAGTCGAGCGCTCAAGGAACGTAGGCACCGGACTCCTCCTCCACGAAGCCTGACGTGCCAGCGTGCATGTCTGCGAGAAGGCGGCATGCGCACAGAGCCCTTACGCGTCATCCAGATCACCGACATCCACATGGTCTCCGAGCCCGGAGGCCGGGATCATCCGTACACCGCGCTGGAGAGAATCCTGGCGTGGATACGCCGCGATCCGTGGCAGCCTGAGCTCATCCTCGCCACCGGAGATCTGTCCAACGACGGCTCCGCCGCGTCCTACCGGCGCCTCCAGCCGCTGCTCGCCTCGATTGCTCTCCCCGTCTACTGCATCCCCGGAAATCACGACGAGCCCGCCGCGATGGAGGGCTCCCTGCTGGGAGGTGCACTTCGGAGCCTCCGCGTGCTGGTCGAAGATCCCTGGCAGCTCCTCTTTCTCGATTCCCGCGTCCCCGGAGAGGACCATGGCCACCTCGGTACCGCCGAGCTGGCCGCCCTGGAAGAAGCCCTCCGCGCCGCGCCGGAGCGGCACACGCTCGTCGTCCTCCATCACGGCCCCTTCCCGGTCTGCCCGCTGCCGAACTGCCAACTCGACAACGCGGAGGAGCTCTGCGAGCTTCTCCGCCGCCATCCGAACGCACGCGCCGTACTCTCCGGCCACAACCACTGCGCCGTCGACAAGCTCCATCGCGGCGTCCGGACGCTGGTGACACCGGCCACCTGCAACAACTTCGAGCATCCCGGGAAGCCCGAGGAGATCGATCCGCAGCACATCTGGGCCACCCACCGCATCGACCGCACGCGCCAGGCCTTCCGCCGCCTGGAGCTGTGGCCGGACGGCCGGATCGACACCGAGGTGATCTGGGGATACGATCCTCCCCAGAACCCGTAACTTCCGGGGGCAAGTCTCGTCATGAAAACTGTCGGGTCCGTGGCCGGCCTTTTGCAGCCTTCCCGACTTCATGGCTGGCCGAAGATGCGTACCGCCGACTGCGTGGTCGGCGGCTTCCGCTGGGCCCAAAAAGGAGGAAAGAAGGGCGGCAAGGTGGGCTCGCTCCTCCTCGGTCTCTACGATGACGACGGCAAGCTCGACCACGTGGGGTTCTCGTCCAGCTTCACTGACGCGGAGCGGCGGGAGCTCGAGCCGATCTTGAAACCGCTCATCGCACCGCCGGGATTCACCGGCAAGGCGCCGGGCGGCCCGAGCCGGTGGAGCCAGGGTCGGTCGACCGAGTGGGAACCGCTCAAGCCCTCCCTGGTCTGCGAGGTGCGCTACGACCACTTCTCCGGCGGCCGCTTCCGCCACGGCACGAAGTTCCTGCGCTGGCGTCCGGACAAAGAGCCGCAGGCGTGCACGTTCGAGCAGGTGCGGGGGCGTCACCCACGAAGGACAGTCCCGCCGTAGCTCTCCTCGGAGCACCCGTGGTCCCCATCTTGCTTGACCGAGCCCTGGTGCCCGGCTCAGTGTGGTAGCGTACGGGACCCGAATGATGATCTCTGGGCACTCCGATCGCCCTCCCCGCTCCTCGGCGCGGGAGGCTGTCTTATTCGTTCACGGACGTCCTCTGTTCGCCTGATTGAGAGGTCTCGTAATGGCAATTCACGACAAGGTCCCCCCGCAGGAGCTCCCTGATGTCGTCGGGCCGGCCCCGGAGAATCCGCTGGCGGCGGCTTTCCGGCCGTTCATCCCGGCTTCGGTGGTGCTCCCGGAGCTGACGATCCTGCCCCTGATCGTCGGCACGCTCCTCGGCATGGTCTTCGGCGCTTCGTCCCTCTACCTGGTGCTGAAGGTCGGCTTGACGGTGAGCGCGTCGATCCCGGTCGCCGTCATCTCCATCACCTTCTTCCGCCTGCTCTCGAAATTCGGCTACCGCAAGGCCTCGATCCTCGAGAACAACATCGTGCAGACGGCGGGGTCGGCCGGCGAGTCGATCGCCTTCGGCGTCGGCGTGACGATGCCGGCGATCATGATCCTCGGCTTCGACCTCGAGATCACCCGCGTCATGCTGGTGGCGATCCTCGGCGGCTTGCTGGGCATTCTCATGATGATCCCGCTGCGCCGGGCGCTGATCGTCCAGCAGCACGGGCTCCTCAAGTACCCCGAGGGCACGGCGTGCGCCGAGGTGCTGAAGGCCGGCGCCACGGACGAGGAGCGGGTGATCGCCGCCCGCTATGCGCAGGAGGGCGCTCTGGCGGCCGGGGAGAAAGCTCCCGCCGCCCTGGAGGTGGCCTACTCGGGCGCCAAGACGATCTTCGCCGGCTTCGGCATCGGCGTCGTCTACAAGGCGGCGATGCAGGCCTTCAAGCTCTGGAAGGAGGTGCCGACGAAGGTCTTCGGCGCGCCCTTCACGGCGGGCTCGATCTCGGCCGAGATCTCTCCCGAGCTGCTCGGCGTCGGCTACATCATCGGCCCGCGCATCGCCTCGATCATGTGCGCCGGCGGCGTGCTCGCCTACCTGGTGCTGATCCCGGCGATCAAGTACTTCGGCGGCGTCGCCACCGGGATCATCGCGCCCGGCACGGTGCCGATCAGCCAGATGGGACCCGACGAGATCCGCGGCGCCTACGTGCTCTACATCGGCGCCGGCGCGGTGGCGGCGGGCGGCATCATCAGCCTCTTCCGCTCGCTGCCCACGATCTGGCACGGGCTCAAGGGTGGCCTCGCCGATCTCAAGGGGAAGCGCACCGCGGCGGCGGAGGCGTCCTCCTTCCGGCCGCGCACGGACCAGGATCTCTCGTTCAAGTTCGTGATCGTAGGCATCGTGCTCCTCACGGTCCTCATCATGGTCTTCCGCACGCTGCACATGAACTTCTTCGGCGCGCTGCTGATCATCCTCTTCGGATTCCTGTTCGTGACCGTGTCGTCCCGCCTCACCGGTGAGATCGGCTCGTCGTCGAACCCGATCTCGGGGATGACGGTAGCGACACTGCTCCTCACCTGCCTGGCCTTTCTGGCTCTGGGCTGGACCGGACCCATCTATTACGTGACGGCGCTCTCAGTGGGCGCCATCGTCTGTATCGCCTCGTCGAACGGCGGCACAACCTCACAGGACTTGAAGACCGGATTCCTGATCGGCGCGACGCCGCGGGCGCAGCAGATCGCCATCCTGGTCGGCGCTCTCGCCTCGGCGCTGGTGCTCGGTCCCCTTCTCCTCGGTCTGAATGAAGGCTCGACGGTCTATGTCCCGCTGACCGACAAGGCGAGCGGGCAGATCATCGCTCAAGGCTACGCGCCGGACCTGCACACCGACGTCTCCGCGCTCACCGGCACGACCCAGCTCCAGGGTCCGCAGGCGACGTCCGACTCCGCCACCTACCACGTCTGGCACAAGACGGACGAGGTGGGCGGCCCTGCCGGCAAGTACCTGGTCAACGACGCCGGCGTGCCGGTCTATCTCGCAGACCCGGGGATCAACGGTGTCCATCGCACGCGGCCGGACGGCAGCACGGTGACCAAGTTCGACGCGCCAAAGGCGACCCTGATGTCCTACATCATCAAGGGGATCCTGAACCGCCAGCTCCCCTGGGGCCTGGTGCTGCTCGGCGTGATGATCTCCATCGTGCTCGAAATGTCGGGCATCCCGTCGCTCGCCTTCGCGGTCGGCGTCTACCTGCCGCTCTCCTCGTCCTCGCCGATCTTCATCGGCGGCGCCATCCGCTGGCTGGTCGATCTCTACCTGCGCAAGAAGCTCGCGGCGCGCAACCTGACGGAAGAGGAGCTGGTCGCCGAAGGCGACAAGAGCCCCGGCGTGCTGATGGCCTCGGGCTACATCGCGGGCGGCGCCATCGCGGGCACGGTCTACGCCTTCCTCAATCTCTGGCCACGGTTCACGGACTTCACCAAGTGGGCCGACGAGACCATGAAGGCCAACCCCGTCTTCGCGGGGGACTACTCGGACGCGTTGACGGTGATTCCCTTTGCGGTGCTCTGCCTGCTGCTCTATCTGGCGGGCCGGGAAGCAATCCTGGCGAGCAAGAAGGCCTGAGGCAGCCATGAAAAGGGCCGCCGGACGTCCTCAGACACCCTCCGGCGGCCCCCCTCTCCACGCCGTTAGCGCGACGCGAACGTGTCGCAGTTGTCGATGCTGCCGGTCTCGAAGCCGCGGCGGAACCAGGCGGCCCGGTCTTTGGCCGAGCCGTGCGTCCAGGTCTCGGGATTGACCTCGCCGGTGGACTGCTTCTGGATGCGGTCGTCGCCGACGGACGCGGCGGCGTTGAGCGCTTCGTCGACGTCGCCCTCTTCGAGAAGCTGGCGCTGCTGGGTGGAGTGCCCCCAGACGCCGGCGAAGCAGTCGGCCTGGAGCTCCAGGGCGACGGACAGCTCGTTGGCGATGCCGGGGTCCCGCTCCTGCGCCTCGCGGACCTTGCCGTTGATGCCGAGTAGGTGCTGGACATGGTGGCCGACCTCATGGGCGAGGACGTAGGCCTGGGCACTCCCTGAATGCCCTACGCTCCCCTTTCTCGCCCCCACTTACGCCTCCCACGTCATCACTCGGCGACCCATTAGATAAGATAGCCCAATCACACCTCCCCCCTCGCGAGTTGCGCCGAGATCGCCTGATACCCCTCTGATACCCCTCGAATCGTCATCCGGCGGCCACTTGGCCGGCCGAAGCGGCGCAGCCTCCGCTTCAGGCCGTCACGAAAGGCAGCCCGGGCGGGAAGCTGCCCACCGGGAACGCCGCGCCCCGGTCGCCGCCCCGCCACCTCTCCGCCGCTTCGCGGAAGGCCGCGAAGAACACCCCACAGGCCTCCCGACAGCGCCCTACGAACTTTCTTCCGCAAGGCATGCCAGAACGGCGCCGGCGACTTCTTGATCTTCCTGGGGCGGGTCTCCGGGTTCTGCGTCCGGACACCGGCCGCCCCCCGGCGGAATCTGCGACTCCGCCGCGCAGCCTACGCGGTCTCTTTGATCTCGTGCACGATCTCCTGGATCCGGACGCGATAGTCCTCGTCGACCAGGTGCTTCCAGCAGCGCAAGCTCGGAACCCCTTGCGATCCGGAGGGGCTCCGGGCTGGCCGGACCACTAAACATGTTCGGGAAAAATCGTGTCTCCCTGTCCAAGTGCAAGGAGCGTCCATGCCCGAGGACCATCCGCTACAGCTCCTCCGGTTTGACACGACTCCTGCGGGCCGTGAAGACAGGAGACGCTCACGTTCCACGCGCGAGATCTTCCTCAGCCGTGCGCGCTTTTTCCTGAGAAGCAAGAATGGAGGCAAGGATGCCCGTTATGAAGCGAAGCGCTCCTGTCGTTCTCTCGGTGATCCTCTGCCTGACCTTCGTCCCTCTCCTCTGCCCGAGCGCAGTGTCCGCGCTGACTGAAGAGCAGAAGGCCAAGGCTCGAGCAGCCATGGCGGCTTCGGACCAGAAGCAGTACGAGGAGTCGTATCGCCTCTGGAACGAGTTGCTGGGCGCCGGACCCGCGAGCTTGGGGGAAGAAGGCTATTCCTTCGCGAGATCCAACATCTACTATACGTCCTTCAAGGTCCTCGAACAGTATGGAGACGAAAATTGTGGCAAAGTCCTGGAGTGGACGGCCAAGGGGATGAGCCCAGGCGCCCCCACCTACAGTAACGCCTATGACGTCATGTACCCTCTACTGATCATGGCTGAGGGTGTCTGCCTGGCAAGGCAAGAAAAATATGAGCCCTCCTATCAGGCCCTGCTTCGCTCCAGGGGAGAGCTCAGGAAAGCTCCGCCGGAATACACTTCCGATTTTCTGCGCGAAGTCGAGAACTACCTTCGCAACGTTGGCGAGCATGTGATCTCGGACGGGGACTACGTCACCAACAGAGGCTTACTCCAGATCTGGATCGGCAAAGTCGTCACCCGCTCCCTCGAAAAAATCCAGATCATCGTCACGTATGCCAATGAGGATCTGGGCGCTGATGTGACGAAGGGCCAGCCCATCGAGAGGAATCTCTCGGAGTGCAAGTTGCTCGGAGCGATCAGTGCAGATGCGGCGATGAAGGGGTGGAGAGAATAGGCAGACCAAAAACATTCTACTGATTCCTGAGGGCCTCAATTACTTCGTCGAAGGCTTCCACATCTCCCGAGTCAACCTCTAGTGAAAATCGCCTTCCCCATTCAAGGACCTCAATTGCCGTTCGGAGATCGCCCGACAAGCAATATTGTTCCGATTCTTCAAAGAAACTCTCAAGACCCCGCCCGCTCCACCCTTTCCTCCGGTCCTTCCACCAGGGCTGATTTGCAGGTAGATTCTCCGGGCTTCCACCGGATCGACGATACACAGATCCGGCGGATCGCTCCGAGTACGGTCCGCCCGCCGACGCTCGATCGCCAAGCCGGGATCGTTTGCCCTCCGCTCGCGGCGCACGGCCTTGGCCTTCCCGAGGAACTTCTCGCGCAGGTTGATGTCCAACATCAGCGAGGCGGCTTTCCGGAAGAACAGCTCCGCGAGCCAAAGCTCCCCGAGAGCCGCGAAACACTCCCCCATCTGGAACCAAACTCCACCACTACTCCCACCTTGGCAGATCAATCCCTGGGTGTAGCAATCCAGCGCCTGGGTCGGAAGACCCGCTTTCTTGTACCCTTGGGCGCGAAGCCCGAAGCGGATCCGGCGGTCGCGTGGAAACAGGCGCCCGAACACGGCTTCGGGATCATCCACGAAGCGGCCCAGCTCCTCCCTCTCCTCCTGATCCGAGAGCCCGAGAAGGTTCCTGAGGCGCGAGCCCTCACGCAACGCAATGAACTCGAGCAAACGCTCGCCGGAGGCGGAAAGGCAGCGAGCCAAGTCGATCCATACAATCGGCTGGAATGGGCTTTCAAGATCACTGTCGATGAGGATCTCGCACAGGAGAGGAATCGCTGCCGTCGCCTCGCCTCTCTCCACGAAATATCGGGCGGTCAGAAGGAGAGTGTCCGGCGAGCGGCGCTTCGGCTGCTCGACTTGATGGTGATCACCCCAGTCTCTCTGATCGATGATCTCGCCGAGACTGATGGGGTCCGTCCTGTTCCAGAGCTTGCAGTCTTCGATTCCTCCCGGGTAGTAGTGGTTGATGCGGCAAGGGAAGAAGCGGCAGTCAATACAATTACTGCCGCCTCCATATCGCTCGTCGGTGTTGATGATGATCCCCTTTCCCCACCCCTCCGTGGCGCTGATGGAACGCTGGTAAGGAGCTCCTCTTCCTCATCACCTAGCCCCTGACCGAGCAGCTTGAGTGCTCGGGCGATAGTCTGGCCCCGGCAGAAATGGGGATGGTGGAGCGCCTCAAGGAGCCGGTCGACGTACCGGGCCTCTCCCGAGGTTCCCATGGCCAGAATCAGGAAATGACGCGCATTGGGCGAGACTTGTGAGGGTGACCATCCATCGGGGCCCAACAGGAGCTTCCGGATAAACGCCTCTTGCTCGCCGAGGCAGGTCACGGCGCAAAGGGCTGCGGCGGCGGTCAATGTCGAGGACTCCTGAGTCAAGGCGCCCTCGATCGGCGCGAAGCCTGGTTTCAAGTCCCACGCAGCACACGCGAGAAACGCGGTTGCCTGTTCATTGGAGTTCACACTGTCCAGGAAAGGGAAAACGCCTTCGGCCGTGACATCTCCGCACTTCTCTCGGATCTCGCCAAGGAACTCGAGGAGGTCGTTGTGCGTCTCCAGGTTCTCCGCACCATTCAAAACTTCCCAGCTCAGAGTGTTCATAAATTCTCCTGAGACGTCACTCCCGCCGCATAGACGATTACGGCGAGCCCGCGCGCCATTCCGATACTGGGCAAAGCGGCCTCCGTACTAGCCAGGCTACTGGCCTCTGAGAATCTCAATCATTCTGTCGAAGCTCTTGACACCACCTCCGGAGCCGATCTCGAGGGAGTATCGCCGCCCCCATTCAAGAATTTCGATCGCAGTTTCGAGGTCGCTCGCCAGATAATATCGCTTCGACTCGTCGAAAAAATCCCCAACACCTCGCGCGTACCATCCCTTCTCCCGGTCCTTCCACCAGGGCTGGTCTGGGGGAAGGTCCTCCGGCTCTTCCACGGGATCGACGATGCACAGATCCGGCGGATCGCTCTGAGCGCGGTCCTCCCGTCGGCGCTTGATCGCCAGACCCGGATCGTTTGCCTTACGCTCGCGGCGCACGGCACCGGCGGTCTCGAGGAACTTCTGCCGGAGGCTGATAGCGGCCTCCGACAGAGAAGCCGCCTTGTAGAGAAACAACTCCGCCAGCCAGAGCTCGCCGAGTGCCCTGAAACACTCGCCCATTTCAAACCACCTTCCTGCGTTGCCGTCACCTTCACAGATCAACGCCTGGGCATAGCAGTCCAGCGCCTGAGCATGAAGGTTCGCTTCCTGGTATCCCAGGGCCCGGAGGCCGAACCGGAGCCCGAGATCGCGCGGGAACGGCCGTCCGAACAACGTTTCCGGATCATCCACGAAACGTTCGACCGCCCCTCTCTCCTCCCGATCCGAGAGCCCAAGGAGATTCTGGAGACGAGCGCCCTCCCGCAGTACAATGAACTCCAGAAGGCGCTCTCCGGACGCGGAGAAGCAGTGCGCGAGGTTGATCCAAACCACCGGCTCGAGAGGATCTTGGAACTCGCTGTCGATGACGATCTCACACAGGAGAGGGATAGCTGTCGTCGTTTCGCCTCTACTCAGGAAGCCCCTGGCCATTCGGAGCAGCGTCTCGGCCGGACGGCGCTTCGGCTGATCGACCTCATGATGATCACCCCAGTTTCTCTGGTCAATGATCTCTCCGAGGCCTGAAGGGTCTACCCGGTTCCAGAGTTTGCAGTCTTCGATTCCACCCCGGTAGTAGTGATTGATGCGGCAGGGGAAAAAGCGGCAGTTAATACAATTGCTGCTGCCGCTATACCGTTCGTCGGTGAAGACGATGATTCCTCCCAACCCCTCGATGACGCTGATGGAGCGCTGATACGGGAGATCTTCCTCGTTCGGACCCTGACCAAGAAGGTCGAGCGCTCGAGCGACTGTTCGGCCCCAACAGAAATGGGGATGGTCGAGCGCCTCAAAGAGCAGAGCGGCAAAGCGGATGTCTCCAGAGGTTCCCATGGCCCGGATCAGGTAATAGAGCGCGTCGCGGGAAACCCCGGAGGGATGCCATTCATCGGGGCCCAGCAGAAGCTTCCGGAGGAATGCCTCCTGCTCGCCGAAGCAGGTCACGGCGCAGAGGGCAGCGGCGGCGGGCAATGGCGAGAACTCCTCCAACAAGGCATTCTCGATCGCAATGGAGCCTGGTTTCAGGTTCCACGCCGCACAGGCGAGAAGAGCCGTCGCCCGTTCATATGGTTGCGTGCTGCCCAGGGCCGGAAAGACGTCCTCGGGCGAGATCTCTCCGATTCTTCCTCGGATCTCGTCAAGGAAGCCCAAATGGCCTTCGTGCGTCTCCAGACTCTTTGCACGGCTCAGGTCCTCCCAACTCAGGGTGTTCATAGAGTCTCCTTGCCGCTTGCAACCAACCATGGGACGAAGAACGGATTGCTCCGAATATCGTCCTCGATTTGCCGAGCATCCGGAATGAAGCTCACCAGAGAGCTGAGCGATGCCCCCGCGCAAGCCGACGCAAGAAACGGAGAAACTTCCACTCCGGCCGCATAGACGACCACGGCGAGCGCGCCGCCCGCCAAGGTTGTCAACAGCCGGCCCTTGCCGCGTTTACGGAGAGCCTGGTATTTGCTGTCGAGCTCTCGAATTCCCGCGTCGACGGCTTGCAGTGCACGGCGGAGCGCATGAGCGTCGTCGTCGGGATTGACGGCCAGAAGGGTCTCGCGCAAATATCTTTGGAAGTACTCGTACTCGGCCCGGTACCTGTCTTCGACCTCGAGAATCTCGGGAAGTCTCAGCCCGTTTCCTTCCTGAGCTTTGAAGACCAACGCGCCAGCTTGCTTGAAAGGCTTTCCTTTTTCGAGGAACACTGAACGCACGACCGGATCATCGAGGTTCACCTTGACCGTTTCGAGCTTCCTGACGTCGAAGAGGCATCGATACCTGTCCCCGATCACCTGGACCATCTCCGGAACCACGCTCATCTTTCCCGTCTCGATGAGATCTTTGTGCCGGAGCAGGAGAGCGATGCTGCTCTCTTCCAGCACCGGACCTTCCCGCGATGACCCGTAACTGGGAGGAATATTGATGGAGGGAAGGCAGACGGTCGAGTGATCCGCATAGAGAGCGCACTGGCGGTGCAGCGCGTCCAACGAAGCGGCGATCTCCGGCTTGCGGACGAGCATCTTACTCGGGAACCGGGCATTCATGTGCCGCAACTCCAGGAGATCCTCCGGACTGGTTCCCAGGCCAATGACCCTGTTGAGGATCTCCCGACTGACCAAAGAACGTTCCTCTTCGCTAAGCTGCGCATAATCCTGGACGGTTCCGATCTGCAGGTTGCCGAGAAACCTGTAGAGGTCTCGCTGGAACGCATGAAGTTTCTTCGGTTCATCCGGCGACGGAACAGCCTCGGCACCCGAGTCCGAAACCAGGACGGGTCCGACCGGCGGCAACTCGAACAAGCGATCCTCCGTGCACCGCAGGAACAGCGCGGGAGTCACCCACTCGTAAGACGACGGGTCGGTAATGTGGATCGCGAGGCGCCCCTCGAAGACAGCCCGGTCGATACCTTCACCATGTGCGAGCGACCGGTAGAAGGCCTCACTGAATACGAGAGCAGCCTGATCGGAGATGGGAAGCTGCATGGCCACGACGGAGGGGATCCCGACCTGGAGAAGGGCCGCCGGCATTCCGGCATAAGGGTCGAGCCCCTTGGACTCGGCCAGACGCGCTGTCCTGCACGCATTCAGGAACACGAGAGAAGGAGGCCGGCAGTACTGAAGGATTCGGCACAGCACGGCGGCAGTGACAGGCTCTTCCTCTCCATTTTCCGTCTCGAAGAAGAGGACACCTTCTCCGGACTCCATGTCGAAGTCGCCATGACCGATGAAGTGGAGCACGTCGAACTGACCGCCTCGAAGCGCTCTCCTGAGCTCTCCGACCGTTCCTCGATCGAGGACCGTGACATGTACCTCATCCTGGAGGCCCCAGGCCCTCTCCATCTGTTCTCTTTCTAACGCCGTGGCCAGCGGGGCCAGCGAAACGGGGGATGAGGGGACTACCAAGATCTTCAAGGGAAGCTCGAACCGCGCGGGATCCACGGAGCGCGGGAGGTCGAGGTACCGGACGATCGATCGCTTCGGGTCGAGTGCCAGAAAGCCCCCGTCCTGAAAACAATAGAGGGCCTCCCACGGCAAGGCATGGAAAGCCAGGTTGGCTGGCTCGGATGGGTCGAAGTGGAGCCGAAGGCGAAGGCCCACAATATCAGCCTCTTTTGTGGCTTCCCGGTCTGAGGCCCAGAGCCCTCCTCGGCAAAAGTCGTACAAGTTCCTTACGTCACCCAGGAGAGCAGAGAAGAGCTTTTCACCGATGCGCCGTAGGTCCTCCGGCGGGTCGTCCGGCGGGCCACCAACCGTGAGATGTCTGCATGCAGTCCCGGCCGCTCCGGAGGCCCTCCCCTGAGTCCCGCCGCGCATCAGATCGCCAAGACCTTCCAGACCCTCCTCCGAGGTCCATTTCTCCGAGAGCCCGAATATTCCGCGGCCTTCGCCCGCCAGCGACGAATCAACCGCGACTTCATACACTCCGCCTGAGCCTGGCGCTGCAGGCCGGATGCGCAGGTCGAAATCTTCATATCGCACGAAGTGCTCCGATCAGGTGTCTCTCAACTTCTCGATCATCTCGTCGAATCTTCTCACACCGCCTCCCGAGCCGAATTCGCGAGAGAAGCGCTTTCCCCACTGGAGAATCTCGATGGCCGTGTCGACGTCGCCTGCCAGATAGTGGTTCTTCGACTCGTCGAAGAAGCTTCCCACTCCCTTACCGGGCCATCCCTCCTCTCTGTCCTTCCACCAGGGCTTCGTGCCAAAGAGTCCCATGATCACCTCCGTTGCTCGGGCGTAACGAGGTCCATTGAATCCGGGTCCGGCCGGGAACGCCTTTCAAGGGAGACACTGTGGCTTTCATTTTGTTGAGAACCTTCACTGCTCCGGCCCGACTCCCCGGCTCCCTAAACATTCGATTCAGGTTCGTTTCTCACCCAGAAGAGGGCTTGCGGCCGATCAGGGGGCCGGCCCACCATTAACCTAGTCGTCTCATAGAGGGAGAACGTCATGCAACAAGTAGCCGGTGTTCGGCGTACCGTCAGTCGGGCGCAGGGAATAGTGCTGCTCCTCGTGATTGCCGGTTTTTTCCACGGCATTTCCTTTGCCCAGGAATCAAATACGACAAAGGCAATCGGTGACGAAGTCCAGTGGACTGAGTACCAGGACATCGAGACAGATGATTGCGTCTCCATCCCCTTCGTAGGTACTACTTGCCACCACGTGACGTACAAGTTTGAATTCCGGGGCAAGGTCGCCAGCATCAATCACGAAGACAAAGAATATAATGTATCGCTGACAAGTCGAAAGGTCGTTTCGCAAGAAACGGTATCCCCGATGTATTGGGCCTACAAGGATCGAGCTCAACAATGGGCTGACGAGCAAACGTATAGAACCGTCGGATTCAGCGACATCGACTAGCCTCACTCGTTCGCACCGCGACCGACCTTCGGCAGGTGCCGGCGGGTCCCCCTTCCCGTGGCCAGCCGGCCCCGCCTGGCAGAGTCGACGGCGGACGCGGTGGCTGTCGTCGAGGCCTTCCCGCTCTACCGTAACGCGGTAGGGTTCAATCCGACGGCCTTCCCGCGAGACGCCGGCTCTCGATCAGGACTTCGCCGCTCTCCAGAAGTGACCCACTTGTGCTTTTCCGACGGCGAGAGGGGCGGCGGACAATAGCTCGATCCAAGACTCCCGCCAACCCTTGCTCCACCGAACGCTTCCTCACCCGAGCGACCGTGGAGACGCTGATTTCCAGGGCTTTGCTGACTGTTCATCAGATCAACCCGGACCCGCTTCACTTCTATCGGCCTTCAACAGGATGCGGGCCTGAACCTCGTTTGCTGCTCGTGCGGCCCTGTAGAAATCAGTCTCTCCACACGTTCCCGCTCCTGCGGACTACGACGTAACTCTTCCGCATCTCCCGATCCCTCCTTGAGGGAAGAGATATCCCTCAAGGAGGAATATGATACCTCAGGACGTCACTTCTAACGTGACGACGTACTAGCGCGACGCGAACGTGTCGCAGTTGTCGATGTTGCCGGTCTCGAAGCCGCGGCGGAACCAGGCGGCCCGGTCTTTGGCCGAGCCGTGGGTCCAGGTCTCGGGATTGACCTCGCCGGTGGCCTGCTTCTGGATGCGGTCGTCGCCCACGGCGGCGGCGGCGTTGAGCGCTTCATCGACGTCGCCCTCTTCGAGGATCTGGCGCTGCTGGGTGGAGTGTCCCCAGATGCCGGCGAAGCAGTCGGCCTGGAGCTCCAGGGCGACCGACAGCTCGTTGGCGAGGTTGGGGTCCCGCTCCTGGGCGGCGCGGACTTTGTCGTCGATGCCGAGCTGGTGCTGGACGTGATGCCCGACCTCGTGCGCGAGCACGTAAGCCTGGGCGAAGTCGCCCGGCGCGCCGAAGCGGTCCTTCAGCTCCTTGTAGAAGTTGAGGTCGATGTAGACCTTCTGGTCGACCGGGCAGTAGAAGGGACCCATGGCGGTCTCGGCAAAGCCGCAGCCGGAGCGCACGTTGTCCTGGAACAGGTCGAGCTTGGCGTTCCGGTAGGTCTGGCCCTGCTGCTGGAACTCCTTCTGCCATGTGCCCTGCACGTCGTCGAGGACGAAGGAGACGAACTGGATCATCTTCTCCTCTTCCGGCGTCGTCGGCGGAGGCGTCCCATTGGCCACCGGTGCGCCCGAGTCACCCGAGCCCCCGCCGACGAGCGCGAAGAAGTTCTTCTTGAAAATCAGGCTGAGGAGGGCGAGGACGATGAATCCGCCGATCCCCAGCTTGCCTCCGCCCAGGCGGAAGCCTCCACCACCCCCACCACCCTCACCCCGCCGATCCTCGAGATCGGCACTGCGTCCACCTGGTGTCCAGCGCATGGCCTCTCCTCCTCGTCTATCAGGGATTCGTTCCGAGCCCCTTGATCATAGTCCCGGAGGAGACTTAGCAAAAGGGAGGCCAAGGGGTGCCCGGGAGCCCCTCAGGCCGTTTTGGGGTCGTGCTTCGCGCAACGCGGGGTCACGGTGATCGAGCCGTTGTTCTCCAGGATGGCCGTGTGCACCTCTTCGACGCACGTGCAGCCGGCTTGGCGCAGCGCCGACGACAGCTCGTGATGGGTGAGCTGGGCTTTCGCCATCACCTCCTCGAACAGCTTGCCGTTGTGGATCAGGACCTCCGGGCGCCCCTCGATGATCGCCTCGAGCTTCTTGCTGCGGAACGTGGCGGTGCCGACCGTATAGTTGATCCCGATCAACGTCGCCGCGGAGAGCAGCCCACCGACCAACGAGTTGTCGCCGCCGGTCATGGAGTTCTGGACGGCGTTCGACAGCACCAGGAGGAGGACCAGGTCGAAAGGCGCGAGCTGGCCGACCTGACGTTTGCCGGTGATGCGCAGGATGACGAGGAGGAAGACGTAGACGAGGAGGGAGCGGACGATGATCTCCCACCAGGGAACGGACATGTGCCACATGGACGGGACCTCCGCGGCGTTACTGCCTCACCCATTGTACGCCCGACCTCACAGCGCCCGGCGGTAGAGTCCTCGCTCAGCCCGGCGGCTCGATCCGCTCCAGGCCTTCAATCTCGTCGAAATCCCCGTCAAAAGAGCAGAGGGCACGCGCGGCGTAATGCCGCGTTGCCGCTGCATGCAGCGCATCCCGAGCCTTGAGCGCCGGGTAGAGGTCGAGCAGGGCTCGGGTGGCGTCGAGGATCTCTACGGTGATGGGGAGAACGAGAGGAATGATCTGCCGCGCCAGATCGTAGACACGGCAGCCGTCCTGCCATCGCTGGATGGAGCGGTAGCGGTGGAGGATCTCCTGGAGGACCTCGGCGTCCATGGCCGCCTCGATCTCGCCTCGGGCCACTCTTTCGAGGAAGACCCGGCTCGGCTCTTTGTGCGGGTGCTCGGCCCCCGCGGCGTACATGAAGATGTTGGCATCCACCAGGATCATGGAAGCAGATCTTCCTCCGTCGGGACGGATTCATGCTCCATGGCCTCGTAGTCCGCAACGGGGAGCGAGAGGCTGGCCAGCTCGCGCACGGCGCTCAGCCGGGCTTCCACAGGGAGAAGGCCATACTGGACCTCGCAGGCTTTCCGCACCAGATCTCCAAGGCTCGTCCTGCGGTACTCCGCGAGACGGGAGAGCCGCTCATGCAGCTCCGGAGGAAAGAGGATGGTGGTTTTCTTGGTCAGCTCCATATAGACCTCCATAGGTAATGTAGGAGCAGGTGGAGGAAACGTCAAGCCCGCGGCACCAGCTCGCGCAGCGCCTGCTCGATCTTGCGTTTCCAGCCCGGGCCGCCGGGCTCCACCTCAATGCCGACGGCGCTGTCCTGCCGCCAGCGGACGGTTCCGCGGGCGCGCAACAGGTCGGGGCGGCCGGCGAGACCCAGGGCGATCACGAGCTCGCGGCCGGCGGTCCAGCTCTCGGGGGCGAAGGTGAAACAGAAGCCTCCGGGGGAGAGGTCTTCGAGCCGGACGTTGGCCCGTTCGCGGTCGTCGACGGTGACCATCACCGAGCGGTCGATCCAGATCCGCGGCTCGCGGCGGCTGGAGGGGGCGAGGCGGGCGCGCAGGCGGGAGGTGCGGCGGCGGACGCCCTGGGTGCGCAGGACGGTCTCGACGAAGGTGTGCTCGCGGAGCAGCTCGCGCAACGGCACCAGGGGGAGATGCCAGAGGACGGTGGCGCCGAGAGCGCGGGCGGCCAGGGCGCGCGGTGTGCCGTTCGCCGCCTCTTCCTCGCCGAAGATCTCGCCGGGGCCGAGGTCGAAGACGCGGTCGATCGGCTGCCCGGGCACCTCGGTGCGCAGCAGGACGGCGCCGCGGACGATGCCGTAGATGCCGTCGCAGAGGTCGCCGTTGCGATAGACGACCTCGTTGGCGCGCAGGCTCCGCTCGGCGAGATGGGCTTCCAGCCGGGCGAGGCGCTCGTAGCCGACGCCTGCGAACACGGGCAGCCCGCGGAGGCGGAGCTCCGGCATGCTCAACGCACCCGGCGGTAGCGTTCGATGGCGGCGGGCGCGCCGAGGAGGGGTGCGACGCGAGCCTGGGCGGCGCGGAGGTGGTCGGTCTGGGAATGGGCGTCGAGCTGCGGCACGCTCTCCCACTCCTCGATGAAGACGAGCTCGGCCGACCGGCCGTGGCCCCGCACGAGGTCGTAGCGCAGGCACCCGGCCTCCCGCCGCGTCGGCTCCACGAGGGCCACCAGCGCCTCCTCCAGCTCGTCCTCCTTGCCGGGCGCGGCCACAAACGTCGCAATCACATGCACGATCTCGCGGGACATCTCTCCTCCTTCTGGTCTTGAGATGAGAGCGAAGTATAGCCGAGGCAGTTGACACCCCTCTTCTCTTCCTCTACCATCCAAACAGTCGTTTGAAACAGACGTTTGATTGACAAGTAGGGCTGGTCGCAAACTTATGGCTGAAACCGAGCACATCGATACCCGCGAGAGCCTGCTGGACGCCGCGGAGAGTCTCTTCTCCGAGCACGGCATCCAGGCGGCATCACTGCGGGCGATCACGCAACAGGCGGGGGCGAACCTCGCGGCGGTGAATTATCACTTCGGGTCGAAGGACGGGCTGGTCCGCGCCGTCTTCTCCCGCCGGCTGAAGCCGCTCAACGAAGAGCGCATCCGGCTCCTGGAGGCCTGTGACCTGGAGAACGGCCGGGAGGACGGCGTCGAGCAGGTGCTGAACGCGTTCCTGGCGCCGCTGCTGCGGGCGGTCCGTGCCACCCCGGAAGGGACGCGCGAATTCGGCCGTCTCATGGGGCGCGCGTTCTCCGAGCCGAACGAGGACGTGCGCAAGATGGTCAGTGAAGAGTTCGCCGAGGCGATCCGGCGCTTCCTGGACGCCCTGGCGCGGCTGCTGCCCTCCCTGTCCGAGCAGGAGCTGTTGTGGCGTTTCCACTTCGCGGCGGGCGCGATGGCCCACACCGTCTCGTGCGGATACCTGCTGGAGAAGCTCTCCGCCGGGCTGTGCCACGCCTCGAACGGCGACGAGGCCCTCGAATATCTGGTGTCGTTTCTGGCGGCCGGACTGCGCGCGCCCGCGCAGCAGCGCCGCTCTTCCCAAGGAGAGTGAGCTTTGAGATTCGGACCTTTGTTGTTCCTGGCCCTGGTGCCGGCCGTTCCTGTGCAGGCGCAGGAGCCGGCCGCACCGGCGCCGGTCGAAATATCCACGGCAGCTCCCCAGACGTTGACCTTGCCTGACGCCCTCAAGCGGGCGCTGGAAGCCAATCCCGGCGTCGCCCGCGCCCGCGCCGAGATCACCGCGAGCCAGGCGCTGACCCGGGCGACCCTGGCTTCGATCCTCCCCCAGATCGGCTTCCAGGCGAACTACACCCGCAATGACAAAGAGGTGTCGTTCGGCTCCGGGGCCGATGAGAGGACCCTCCTCGCCGCCAACGACTGGAGCTACCGCCTCACGCTCTCGCAGCCGATCTACGCCGGCAACCGCGAGCGCAAGGCGCTCCAGCAGACGCGCCTCAACACGGAAGTCTTCCGGCAGAGCCTGCTCAGCGCGGAGGACCAGCTCCTCCTCGGCGTCGCGTCGGACTACCTGACCGTGGTCGAGTCCGAGGACCTGCTCGCGGTGGAGCAGAAGAACCTGGATCTGGCCAGGCGCCGGCGCGACCAGGCGCAGATCTTCTTCGACGCCGGGGAGACCACCCGCGTGGACGTGCTGCGCGCCGATGCCGACATCAAGGCGGCGGAGCGCCGCCTGGCCAGCGCCCGGCAGGTCCGCGAGGCGGCGGTCGGCCGCCTGCGCCTCGACCTCGCCATGGAAACGCCGATCGACGTGCAGGCCCCGGGACGGTTCCTGCCGGCGCTGCCCGCCGAGACCGCTCTCGTCACCGAAGCCCGGGCGGGCCGTCCGGAGGTGGTGCAGGCGCAGAAGAATCTCGAGATCGCGCGCCTGGAAGTCGCCAAGCAAAAGGGCGCCCTGCTGCCCACGGTGACCGCCGACGGCGCCTACGTCAAGCAGCGCGCCGCCTTCCCGACCGATCAGTACGGGCAGTTTTCGATCCGGTTCAGCGTGCCGATTTTCGACAGCGGCCAGACGCGGAGCCGGGTCGCCGTGGCGGAGGAGCGCCGCCGCCAGGCGGAGCTGACGTTGCAGCAGGTCACGCAGACGGTGGGCGAAGAGGTGCACCAGGCGCTGGTGAATCTGCAGACGGCGGAGGCCAATCTGCAGCTCGCGAAAGAGCAGCTCGGCGCCGCCGAGGCCGAATACAACCAGGCGAACGAGCTGTACCGCGCCCAGGAGCTGACCTCTCTGGAAGCCCAGTCGGCCGAAACGTCTCTCGCGGAGGCCCGCCGCATCGTGGCCAACAGCCAGCTCGACCGCGACATCGCCGAGCTGCGGGTGTGGGCGACCACCGGAATGCTCAAGAAAACCGTTTCTCTGGAGGGTGTGCAATGAATTCCCGGGCTCTGTCCCTTGTTCTCTCGTTGTCGCTGGTCGCCGCCGTGGGTTGCGGCGGGCCGAAGAAGGAAGAGGCCGCCAAGGCGGATCCGACTCCTGTTGCCACCGTTGGTACCGAAACACCGCCGCCTTTGCCCGCCGATCTCCAGGACGTGGCCGGATTGACCAAGCCTTCCCCGTCCTCGGACACCTCTCGACCGGCGGGAGCCGCCTCGGAAGCCGCCACCGAAACTACCTCCGGAGCGGTCGTCGCCAGCGGCGAGCTGGTCTCGGCGGTGCGCTCGGAGCTCGCCGTCCGCATGCCCGGCCGCGTCGGCCAGGTCTATGTGGACGAAGGGGACAAGGTCCGCAAGGGCCAGCGCCTCCTGACTCTCGAGACGCAGTACCTGGCGCTCGACCTGAAGCGCGCCGACGCCGACGTGGCCCGCGCCCGCGCTTCGGCCGCCGACGCCGAGCGCGACTTCAAGCGCAAGCAGGAGCTGTTCGCCAAGGAGTCGGTGGCCAAGGCGGCCTATGACCGCTCCGAGGCGGCGTTTCAGTCCGCCCAGGCGGCCGTCCTGTCCGCCCAGGCGACGCGCGACCTGTCGCGCCAGCATCTCGCGGACGCCGTCCTCGTCTCGCCCATCACCGGCGTCATCGCCGAGAAGCGGACCGACGTCGGCGAGCGCCTCGGCGACGCCTCGGTGGCCTTCGTCGTCGTCCAGACGTCGCCGATCAAGCTGCGCTTCCGGCTGCCGGAGCGCTACCTGGCCAATCTGCACAACGGGCAGGCCGTGCGCGCCACGGTCGATCCGTATCCGGGCGAGACCTTCCAGGGCCGCGTGACCCAGGTGGGCGGCGTGGTCGATCCCACGACGCGCACCGTCGCCGTCGAAACCGAGCTCGCCAACCGGGACGGCCGCCTCTCGCCCGGCCTCTTCGCCCGCGTGGAGATCGACGTGAAACAGCAGGGAGCTTCACTGCCATGAAAAAGCTAGCCGCCATCTGCATCGCCCGCCCGGTCTTCGCGACCGTGCTCATCCTCGCCCTGGTGGTCGTCGGGCTGTTTTCGTATTTCAGCCTCGGCCTCGACCGCTTCCCGAAGGTCGACTTCCCCTCGGTCACCATCACCACCCGCTTGGTCGGCGCGGCGCCGGAGGAGATGGAGACCGAGGTCACCGACAAGATCGAAGAGGCGGTCAACACGATCAGCGGCATCGACCAGCTCACCTCGACCTCGTCGGAAGGCGTCTCCCTCGTCATCGTCCAGTTCGAGCTGGAAAAGAACGGCGACGTGGCGGCCCAGGAGGTGCGCGACAAGATCAACTCGGTCATCGCCCAGCTCCCGCGCGAGGCCGATCCGCCGGTCATCGAGAAGATCGACGCCGACTCGTCGCCCATCCTCTCGATCGCCCTCTCCGGCCCGGCGGCGGTGCGCGACATCACGGAGTTCGCCGACAAGACGCTGAAGCGGCAGATCGAATCGATCTCCGGCGTCGGCCAGGCGCGCGTCATCGGCGGGCGCCTGCGCCAGATCAACATCGTCACCGACTCCGAGAAGCTCTCCTCGCTCGGCCTCACCGTGGCGGACATGGTGCGCGCGCTGCAGTCGCAGAACGTGCAGATCCCCGGCGGTCAAGTCGAGCAGGGGCTGCGCGATCTGACGCTCCGCACCTACGGCCGCGTCGAATCCCCGGCCGAGCTCGGCGAGATCTCGATCGCGCCGCGCAACGGCTATCCGGTCAAGATCAAGGACGTCGCGAGAGTCGACGACGGCGTCGAGGAGGCGCAGACGATCGCCAGCGTCGACGGCAAGCCGGCGGTGGTGCTCCAGGTGCGCAAGCAGTCCGGCACCAACACCGTCGCGGTGATCGACCGCGTCAAGGATCGCACCGAGCAGCTCCGCGCCCAGCTCCCCCACGGCTGGGAGATGGCGATCGTGCGCGACCAGTCGGCCTACATCACGGCGGCGGTCGACGCGGTGAAGGAGCATCTCGTGCTGGGGTCGCTCTTCGCGGCCCTCATCGTGCTCCTCTTCCTGAAGAAATTCCGGCTCACCGTGATCTCGGCGGTGGCGATCCCGACGTCGCTGATCGCCAGCTTCGCGGCGATGTCCTACTTCGGCTTCACGCTCAACGTCATTACCCTCCTCGCCCTCGCTCTCGTGGTGGGCATCGTGATCGACGACGCGGTGGTGGTGCTGGAAAACATCTACCGCCTCCTCGAAGAGAAGCGGCTCACGCCGCGCGAGGCGGCGCTCCAGGGCACCGCCGAGATCGCGCTCGCCGTGCTCGCCACGACGCTGTCGCTGATCGCGGTCTTCCTGCCGGTGGCCTTCATGGGTGGCATCGTCGGCCGCTTCATGAACTCCTTCGGCATCACCATGGCCTGCGCCATCGCCGTGTCGCTCCTGGTGAGCTTCACGCTGACTCCCATGATGAGCTCGCGCTGGCTTAAAGCACTCCCGCCGCTGCCCCCAGACGAAGCAGATGAGCACGGGCACGCGAAAAGCGACGACACGGCGAGCCGCCGCGGCCTCTATGGCATCGTGGAGCGCGCCTATCTCGCCCTGCTCGACTGGTCGCTGCGCCACCGCTGGGTGATCGTGCTGCTGATCCTCGGCGTCTTCGTCTCTACCGGCCCGCTGTTCGTCAAGGTGAACAAGAACTTCCTGCCGACGGACGACGAGTCGCAGTTCGAGGTGCAGGTGCGGGCGCCGGAAGGAGCGAGCCTCGAATCGACGCAGAAGATCGCCGGCTCGATCGCCGCCCGCGTCCGCCAGGTGCCCGGCGTCGAAAGAACGCTGCTCACCATCGGCGACGACTCCCAGCGCACCAAGAACCTGGGCGTCATCTACGTCGCCCTGAAGCCGGTCAAGGAGCGCAAGCTCGACCAGTTCCAGATCATGGAGAAGATCCGCAAGGAGATCCTGCCGCAGTACGCCGCCCTCGGCCTGCGCAGCTACGCCGCGCCGGTCAACGTCTTCGGCGGCGGCATCAACGCCGAGATCATGTTCTGGGTCGGCGGACCGGACCTCGCCGAGCTCACCAAGTACTCGCAGCAGCTCATGACCAAGCTCAAGGCCATGCCCGGCGTCGTCGACGCCGACACCAACCTGATCGTCGGCAAGCCCGAGCTGGCCGTGAAGGTGGACCGCACCAAGACCGCCGACCTCGGCGTCAACGTCAACGACATCGCCTCCACGCTCAACGTCCTGGTCGGCGGCCAGGAGGTGAGCAGCTACATGGAAGGCGGCGAGCAGTACGAGGTCCACGTCCGCGCCGAAGAGCAGGACCGGCGCGACCGCCAGGGCATCGAGCAGGCCGAGGTGCCGTCCATCAAGGCGGGCAAGATCCCGCTGCGCGACATCGTCCACCTCTCGGACGGCACCGGCCCCTCGCTGATCAACCGCATCGCCCGGCGCCGCCAGGTCCTCCTCTACGCCAACATGCTCCCCGGCTACTCCTCGCAGACCGTCATCGACGGCCTGAACAAAGCCGCCGTGGATCTCAAAATGCCCGCCTCCTACGCCTACGGCCTCACCGGCCGTTCGCGCGAGCAGGGCAAAGCCGCAAGGAACTTCGGCGTCGCCTTCCTCCTCTCCATCGTCTTCATGTACCTCATCCTCGCCGCGCAGTTCGAGAGCTGGCTCCACCCGGTGACCATCCTCCTCGCCCTGCCCATGACCGTGCCCTTCGCGCTGTTCTCGCTCATCGTCCTCAACCAGTCGCTCAACATCTTCTCCGCCCTGGGCATTCTCGTCCTCTTCGGCATCGTGAAGAAGAACAGCATCCTGCAGATCGACCACACCCTCAACCTGCGCCGCGAAGGCATGCCGCGAGACGCCGCCATCCGCCGCGCCAACCGCGACCGTCTGCGCCCCATCCTCATGACCACCCTCGCCTTCGTCGCCGGCATGGTCCCCCTCGTCGTCTCCTCGGGAACGGGAGCGGCGACCAACCGCGCCATCGGCTCTGTGATCATGGGCGGCCAGACCCTCGCCCTCCTCCTCACCCTGATCGGAACGCCGGTGGCCTACAGCCTGTTCGACGACATGGTGGAGTGGAAACCGTTCGCGAAGGTCGCCAGTCTATTCAGCCGGAAGAACCGCAGGCAGGAGGAGCCGGCGGCGGTCTGATTGGATTCAAACGATTGCGTTCAGGAGGTCCTGATCAGGCCTCTTGTTTTTATAGCCGCCGGGGTGGTCCCATGCCGCCCCGGCGGCAGCTTGTTTGGAGCCGGCGGTTCTCTCGCCAGACGATCCGGCCTCTGTTAGAATGTCCCGTGTGGACGAAAAACGCTCAGGCTACGACCTCAGGGCGCCCGGTGCCGCGGGCTCTCCTTCCATGCGCCTGCCGGGCCGTGGCGACTTCCCGCGGCTCGACGATCATCTGGTCGTGCCGGAGATAACGCGCGACGAGGTCATCAAAGGCCGCCGAGTGGTGGCACATCCAGCCTTGGCGGTCCACGGGGACGAGCACAGCGAGATCGACTTCGTCGTGCGCGGTCTCGTGGCACCCGGCTATCAGGTTTCGACCGACCTCCTGACGCGCCAGGGCAAAGAATCGGACTTCGCCAGTGATTCCAGCATCCGCAAGAAGGGGGACGATCCAGCGACGGGCTCGCGGTACTTGGAGGAAGTCGCCTTCGAGGTGGTGTCCACGCAGAGCGAAAGGAACGTGACGGAGAAAGCCGAGGAGATGCACGCGCGCGGAGTGCGCCGGATCTTCGCAGTCTTCGTCAAGGGTTCGCGACGCGTCTGCGAGTGGTCCCCCGAGAGCCGGCGCTGGACGCCTCTCGATGCCACCGCCCGGATCGAGGACCCCTGTCTGGTGACACCGCTGGCTGTGTCGGCTCTGCTCGACGCCGCGCTGGCCGACAACGCGGTGGCGGAAGCCTTGAAGGCCAAGCGCAATCCGGCGATCCTGAAGCTGGAAACGGAGGCGAAAGCCCTGGGCACTGCAGAGGCTATTCTGAAGGTCCTGGAGGCGCGCGGGGTCGCCGTGAGCCAGGATCTGAGGGAAGAGATCCTGCGCTGCTCCGACTTGGCCCGATTGAGCCGATGGGTGGTTCGGGCCTCGGTGGCGACCTCCGCAGAAGAGGTCACGGCGGAGCCCTGAGCCGCGCGAAGGCGCCTCGATCTCCAGCTCGACGACGACGTGAAGGCCATGCCTCAGCACCGCGCACGCCCTCCTGGCTCCAGCACTGAAGAGGCAGAAATCCTCCGCAACGCGGTCAAGGATGAAGGCGGCTCCAAGACGCCGTTCGGCTCGCGAGTCGCAGTCCGCTTCGCGGGTATTGGGCTCACGGAAGACATTCCCGAGCTCCGCGGTGAAGCACCCCGGCCAGCCGATTTCGAATCGCCAAAGGGAGATGCATATGCGTCGCCATCTACTCCATGCGGTTCTGTTTGAGGATAGAGGCTGGTGGGTTGCGCAGTGCTTGAGCACAACCTGACGGCCTCCTCCAAAGATCCGCGAGACCTACGCAAGAAGCTGGAGAACGTCCTTAAAGTCCAGATGGACGCCGACCTGGAGGCAGGCAAGGTACCTTTCAGTTCTCTATCCCCCACTCCCTGCCGCTTCTGGACCATGTTTCAGAATGCCGAGCCCTGGGCCTCGATGCCCTCCAAAGCGTCTGCTGGTGAGTGACGCACCAAGATGCCTCCATCAGCAGAGAGGAAGATGGTCCCATGATCACGATCGTCAATCGGAAGAACACGGTCACGATCCCGGAAGAAGTCGGGCAGAAGCTCGGTATCAAGCCTGGATGGCGGCTCGATTGGCAGTTGGTCGAAGGCCGAGACGAAATCCTTGTTCGGGTGATTCCTGGCCGCGGGGAGCGCGCACGCCGCCTGCTGGGTTCCTGCCGGAAGCTCTCGTCGGATCGCGATGCGGTGGCCGAACTGGTGGCGGAGCGTACCGAAGTCAGGGACGAGGGCGATACCCGGACACCGCTCGGATCGCGAATCGCTGCCCGCTTCGCGGGTATTGGGCTCACGGAAGACATTCCCGAGCTCCGCGGTGAAGCGCCCCGGCCAGCCGACTTCGAGTCGTGATCGTGCTCGATATCAACGTTGTCTCGGCCTTGATGCGGCCCGAGCTCGAGGCCTCTGTGGTGGCCTGGCTCGACGGCGGGCCGGCATATAGCCGCCGGGGTGGTCCCATGCCGCCCCGGCGGTAGCTGCTTTCGACCAAGGGCCCTGGAGATGATTCAATTTTCGACCAGTGTCAGACCGCCAATCGTTCGATGCAATAAACAAAGGGCTGTTGGCGCCTCGCCTTCGACGAAAGCCCTGTGGTCGGCTTGGGTCGGAGTATAGCTGGACGCGTCACCGCCGAGCGTCAGCTCAATTGTTCCAGCACAGCATTTGTTGCCGAGGCGCCCGCGGGCCGGCCTGTCATTCAGGTGAATCGGCGTCGAGCTCGGCAAGCTTGCCGCGCAACGCTCAGAGAGCTGTGTGCAGGCGATATGGGCACTCGGTCTGGCCTGTCGCACGCCGCGAACTACCTCGGGCAGAGGCGTCGCGTGCTTTCCGCGACCAATGGAGAAAACCACGACGTCGGGTTGCACAATCGTGCAGAGGCGAGCGGCAAAATGCTCCGGATCTGCCCTCGCAGGGCGGCCTCCGTGATGCGGGAACACGAGGACGCGCGCTCGTGGCTCTGGGCACTCGGCGAGCAGGTGCTCGAGGCCCACTGCATCGATATCTCCAGGGAGGAGTGCCTCCGGCATCCCATTCACAACGATGCGGACGACGGCCGACATTGCGTTCGCGCTGAGGATTGATCCGCCGCCCGGGGGCTGTCCGCCCGCGCCGACGAGGGCCATTTCGGGTGAGGGTGCCAGGATCTGGACCTCAATCTCATCGCGGCGCAGGAGGTCGCTCGACGTCGAGGTCAATTGGGCATGCACTTTCACCGCTCGCCGCCGAGCTGCATCGGTGAGCGCAACGAGGAGGGCATGCCAGAGATCGGTTTTGCGGAGCGTTTCGGTGTTGAGGAATACTGCCCGTACAACGATGTGCTCCTGTGCCAGCAGCGTGAGTAGTCCCGCGACATGGTCGGCGTCGGCGTGGGAGATGAGAACAGCGTCGATCCCCGTGATCTCGCGCTGCTCAAGGAACTCGAGCAGCGTCACTCCGAGACCGGCGTCGATAACGACCGCGCCGCGGTCGTCCCGCAGGATTGCGCAGTTGCCATGCCCGACATCGAGAATCGTAAGCTCAGCCAAAGAGCACATCCTCGTGCTCCGGTTCCGGAGCGGATTCGAAGTCGAAAAAATAGAGGTCCTCGGCCCGATCTGCGCCGATGTTGACCTTCGCGAAGAAGCAACTCCCTGGGATCAAGTTGGGCTGTAGATTTTGCGGAATGAGGGCAGCAGGGAAGCGGACCGCTTGGTGCGGATTCCAGGAGGGGACGTGAGCGTCTATCACCCGTTTGCCAGATTCCTCGTTTGTTGCATCGACCTGAACCAGAGCTCGCCATGGGCGCCGGGTTGAGAGATGCTCACCGTGAGCTTCTCGTATACACTCGTTGAGGCCTTGGACAATACGATCGGGATCGGCTTCATCGCGGCTCAGAAGAACCGGGACGAGATGCCGCCAGAGTCGGATCGACACATCGGCATCAATGTCGATGAATTGAGTGATCAAGAGCGAGGGGACGCTGAGCCCGATGAGGGCTGCTACGGCCTCCGCGCCGTAGAAACCGGCGAAGCCGCGCGGCTGTAAACGGTGGTCGCAGACCGCTGCGTCCGCGCTCTCGCGAACCTTGTCCACGAGGTCCTCGACGCGATCGAACCTGGGGCCGAGGATGATGATCGGCTCGTAGCCGGCATCGCGAATCAACTCACTCATGACGTCTGCCTGAGAGGGGTCGTCATCCACGACCGCGACTCGGCGAATTTCAGGCTCTGCGACGGCCATGTTTACTCCTCCTCTACAAGCGGCAGCTCAATGGAGAATTCCGCACCGCCGAGGTCACTTTGGGCAAGCGCATACACTTTGCCCCCGAGATCGGTGACTGTATCGCGAACGATGGTCAGCCCGAGGCCGGTACCTCCGAGTCGTGTCGTCCGTCCAGGCAACCAGATGTCCTCGATGCCAAGACCCACAATGCCGGAGCCGCTATCGAGGACGCGCAGCAGCAGTCGATTCTCGCCGGAGAGCTCTGTCCGGATGACGATTTTCCGGATCGAAGATGCGCCCTCGGAGCTCAACGCGTTGACGGCGTTGGTCAGCAGATTGGCAAGGATCGCCTCGATGGCCGCGGCGCTTCCGCGGACGCGTGGCGTCGCATCCACAAGCTCCATCCGTGTCTTGATTTGTGCGTCCTCCAGGAACGGTTGGAAGAGGTCCATCACATCGAGGAGGACCGCATGCACCTCGATGCGGCCTATTCTCCGCTTCTCCCGATTCAGCAGGCGCAAGGGGAGTGCGGCGAAGCTCCTCAGGGCCTGGGCCGCTCGCAGAATGTACAGCAAGGGCTTCTCGATCTCCGCGTACTGATCCCCCAGCAGCTTCCTGGCGCGGGTAGCGACGCGCTTGCCCATCATCTCGATCTGCGTGACCGGCTTGGCTGATTCATGGGCAAAAACGGCCGCTGTCGTGCCGACTGTTCCCAGTGTCCTGTAGAGCTGAAGGTCCTCACGAAGAGTTTTGGCTTCTTGGTCGCGCGCGGCTTCCAAACGTTGGACGGCACGAAGGATTGCCGGGCGCTCTTGCGGCGGGAGCTTTGCGAGAGTCGAATCCAGCGAGGTTCGCGCCGCGGACACCTCACGAGGAGCATTCGCACGCTCCTTTGCACGCCGCTTCTCCCGTTCACGGAGGCGCTCACCTGCCATCCAGTTCAGCGCGTCTTGGGCAAAGCGCAGCAACTCAGCGAATGCCTCAGACTCGACGAAGCCGCTTCGGTCGGTTTTCTGAAGCAACACATCTTGTGGGTCTGGAACGAGCACGCGCCCGACGGAGTTATTAGTGGAAGGTCGCAGTTCAGGGCTTCTGACTCGCGCAAGGTTCATCTCGAGCCAGTCGTAGCCCGGATCGCCATACGGCTGAACACGCAATCCGCGATGGTAGAAATGCACCCCCCCGACGACATTAAGCCAATCCTGTAATTCTGTCCGGGTAACCCCTGAAGCGAAGCTTTGATCGTTCAGGTTGAAGGCCCAGAGCTCGAAGGTAGCGGAAGATGCTTTATAGAGCTGTTTGGTTTTATCCGTGCTGAGATTCGTGTGCTCGGCGTCCCAGCGTACCTCTCCGTTTCGGTCCATCACCTTGGCGGAGGCGTATCCCTTTTCATCAAGCTGCGCTATCAAGCGAAACTCAGCATCGTCGAAATAGGACTCGCGGACGCGCTTCTCCAAGTCCTCGAACTCGGGAGCTGCGAGCTCGGGACGGAAGCCGGAATCGCGGAAAGGGTCGGCGAGCAGAACCAAGGCACGAGCGAGGCGCTGCACTTCTCGTCGGCCAAGCTTGACGCGCAGGCCTGTCACTTCGATGGTCGTGCCATGATCCTCTTTAGTGGTTGCCGGCTGAATCTCAAGCGATACGCTCTCGACCACGTCCGCTTTGTCGAAGAGATCCCAGTCGAGGGTGAGGCGGTACTCGCGGCCAGGCTCGTCGGCAGGCCGAGTACGTAGCATTGCCACGCGGCCCATTCTGAGCGCCGCCAGTCTCCCAAGACCCTTATCACCGACCGGCGGGCGACCGAGTTTTGTGGGGCGGCGAGCTGCCTTGCTTGAGCGCCCCAAGATCAGCCAGCCGCTGCGTATGGATTCGGCCGGCATTCCACTTCCGTCGTCGGTCACCCGGAGCGTACCGCCCTGTTGGTCGGTTCCGATCAGCTCAACTCGGCAAATGTGCGCGTCCGCATCATAAGCATTGCGAACAAGCTCGACGATTCCCTGGTCGGCGTGCGGAATCAACTCCTCACCCAAACGCCGTAAAATATCTGGAGAGAAGCGCAGGTGCTCAGAAGACAGGCGAAGGTGCTCAGAGCTCATGCGTTGGAATTCCACCAAGGCAGGTCGCGAAGCACACCGACCGTCAGATGACGGCACCGGATACGCTCGTCGAGCCAGCTATTTGTTCGGTTGTCTTGCAGCACGGCCAGCAGTTGCTTGCACTCCTCTAGGGAGCCGTCATGCGGCTTGAGGACGAGGAGGTGATTCTCCACCGCCACCGGACGATGGCCAACGACAATAGTCGCCAACGCGCGCCACTTGTCGCGGGGAGCGGAGGTTCTGCGGACGGCCACGAAAGGTGGCAGGAAGGCCCGGCCTCGGAACCTCCGACGCTTCCCGGCGTCCACGCTGAAGAGACTCCATGGCGGGAGGAGGCGGGCATGCACGTAGGAATGCCAGTTTCCGAGTTGCTTATCTCTATGCGGAACAACCGGTCCGACATGTACGTCAAACCGCTCCCCAACTCGTTCGCCGGGGATACTCGCAGGGGGCTTCCACCAGGCGATCGATCGATTGGGCTCTAACTCTCCAACGACCATCCGCAGAATGAATACATCCACGTCTGCCCAGGCATCGAAGGCGCCGACGACCTCTACCGACTCCACGCTGGCGCGGGCCTCAACGGCAGCTCGCCATCTCGAATAGAGTGTGCCGGTTCGGAGCACGTCCGGCAGAATCGCGACGATGTGCGTACCCACGGCGGCATCGGCAAGACACCGGTCCAGGAAAAGAGCGGCCTGCGACACTTTCCCGCTGCCCCAGGCACAATCCGGTGGCGCGGGCACCTTGCCATACGGCGGATTGAGGACGATGTGCGATACCGCCGCCGCGGTCATCCCGTCGTAGGCATTCCCGACTTTGAGATGGGGAAATGTCTGGTCCAGAGGTGGAAGGCGACACCCTCTCAAGGGCACGCCGAGGGCAATCGCCTGGAGCACTAAGCGTGCCTTGGCGGCCCGGATGAACTCCGGGTGAATGTCGAGACCGCGCAGTTGCTCGCCCCAGCTCGCGACCGTAGCCACAAGATCTTGCTGAAGGGGCAAATGGCGCGCGCAGGCTATCAGGAGGTCAGCCACGCCGCACGCCGGGTCGCAAACGATAGAGCCCTCGGAGAGGGTTGCCAGGTAAGGCCCCATGGCCCGGTCGGCCACCACGTGCCCGGTAAAGAACGCACCGGACCTCCGTCGAGCAGGCAGAGTAACAAGCTTGCGGAGTCTTTCTCCGGGCTGGCCATCCAGCGCTGCCGCGACGTGTGCTTCGTCCACGGCGTCCGGCGATGCGAGACTTCCGACTCGGAGCGCCAAATCCTCCAGACTGGAGACGTAGAGCTCAAAAGCCTCCATCGGTGCGTCAGCGCAATGCTCTCTTGCCACGCCCGCATTCTACGGCAGGCGCCCTCGATTCGTGCGATCATCGCGCCATGGCTCTACCAGAAGAGCACCGCGACACCCTTCCCAAAGCGGTCAGAGGCGAGGGAGCCGCCCTGAAGAGATCATCGCAATGAGCAGCCCGAACCTCACTCTGCCGGGTCGCCTGCCACCGACCACGGAAGCCCTCCTCGACGACAACGCGCGGCCCTATTTTCTTTGGTGGACCGACGCTACAGTGGGTCAGCTCAAGGAGCACCTCGGCTCGCCGGATCTGGAGGAACGCGCCTACTGGATGGGCGCGCTGCTGCGGGAAGCCAACACCCGGGACGTCTGGCTCTTCGTCACCACAGACGAAATCCGCGCTCTCTGGCCACGCCTGATCCGGTACCTGGGGCGCTCCCGGCAGATGTGGGCATGGCTGCTGAAGCTCCCGCCACCGGAGTGGCCGCCGTTGAGCGAGATTCGGGCGAGCCATGCGAAAGTTTGACCGCCGGGCGTGACCGAGAGCTCTTGCCAAGTGCCGGAGACTTCGAGCCAAGTGCTGGAGACTTCGAGCCAAGTACTGGAGACCTTGAGCCAAGTGCCGGAGACTTTGAGCCAAGAGCTGGAGACTTCTTGCCAAGTACCGCAGCTTTCGCGCCAAGGGCTGGAGACTTCTTGCCAAGAGCTGGAGCTTTCGAGCCAAGGGCTGGAGACTTCGAGGCAAGTGCCGGAGACTTCGAGCCGAAGGCTCAAGAGCTCGGAACCGAGGAAGACAAAAAAAGGGGCGTGGCCGATGGCCACGCCCCGGTGTGGAGGGAGGATGACGGGAGGATTACGGATTCGCCGAGCCGGCCGGGGGCGCCGTCTTGGCGCTCTTCCGCTTCACGGGCTGGCCGTCCGGCCCGACCAAGCGGATCCGCGGCTGGCTGCGGAAGGGCTGGACGCCGAACTCGACCAGCTTCTCGGCCCGGTTGCCGTACTGCTGCTTGACCACGACATCCACGAAGGTCAGCAGCTTGCGCGCCGCATTGACGAGATCGGCGATGCGCTTGGAGACCTCCTGCTTGCCGGCGGTCAGGCTGGCCTGTTGGGCCGTGAGATCCTTCAGCTCGGCGTTCATCGCTTCGAGGCGAACGCGGGGAAGCTCCAGGAGGGGAAGCTCCGCGCTGTTCGCCAGGAGCGCCGTATTCCGGAGGTCGATCTTCTTCTGCGTGACAGCGTAGGTCGGGGTGGTCATGGTTCTGATCCTTTCCCGAGGCCCGGTTCGGGGCCCCGGTTGCGACCGGCGTCCTCATGACGCCCGTCTGGGATGCAGAGTGCCTTCAGGAACGCAAGCCCTCCAAATGGACAATTCTCCCGAGATGGTTGTAAGCTACAGAATCAACAGGAGATATCTCATTCGAACGAGAGTCTGGTTGGCGAGATGATCTTTCCAGACTCCGATTTTGGAGGTCCAAACGGGACAGCAGGCCAAAAACCCGGCGACGGTGCGGCAAAAAGGCCCATCGGCACGAATTTGGAAAGATCCACGGAACTTTTAGCGCCTCTGCTGTAGGCTTCTTTATCCATTAGAATGAGAGGCTTACGGCGATCTTTGGCATTGCGC